>Ga0214473_10000078_pt1 | contig 136992 bp, 120 predicted proteins | sample RVTome_7_FD_203509 | JGI IMG/M metagenome (GOLD analysis project Ga0214473, IMG submission 203509) | Soil microbial communities from uranium-contaminated site in the Upper Colorado River Basin, Wyoming, United States - RVT98D197 | ecosystem: Environmental > Terrestrial > Soil > Contaminated >...
TGCTGGAGCCGATCGGGAATATTCCCCCGACGGAGTTCGAAGAGGTATATTATCGCAGTGGAAAAGCGCAGGTCCACGTGGCCTGACTCAACAAAAACAGTCTCCGGGAAAACCGGGGCGGTTCAGGGCTTGTTGAAAAAGTCCCAATGAACGTCATCGCGAGCCTGCCGGCCACAAGTGGCTCTTAAGGGCAGGCGTGGCGATCTCAACCGCCTGCACAGCACAACGTTTGAGATTGTCGCGGTCGCCTGCGGCGACCTCGCAACGACGTACTGGGGGGCTTTTCAACACTCCCGTTCGTCCGAGCCATCCTGTCACCCTTCATTCCTCGGGGGAGCCCTTGGCCCGGCGGTTTTATTCCTTGCCTTTCGCCGTCGGTGTAGTATACTGAGATATCCATGATAGCTGCTCAACCCCAGGTGACGGTGTTGTCAGCCGTAAACAACTTGCGTATTCGAAGTGACGGCTGGAGATACCAATGACACGAAGGAGTAACAATGCGCCCGATGATTTCGTTTGTGACGGGAACGGTAATGCTGTTTGGCAGCCTGACGGTGCTGTCGACATCACAGTCACAGGCTGATGCCATAATCGCCGACCATACGTCGGTGGCGGAGTTCGACCTCATCCCCGATTCGACCGTACAAGAGATCGGCGCCGACTTCCACATCTACTACGTGCACACTTCACACGGCAGCCAGATCATGAGCGGGTTGAGCATGGTTTACAACGAAGACAATCTGTATGCCCCGCCGTATTTCTATGAGTACGGCGACGACCTGGGACACAACGGCGACACGTCGTGGGCGCCGAACACCAGGTCGTATCTCAACGCCCATCCCGAGTGTAACATGGCCATGTTCTCCTGGTGCGGCGGCTGTTCGGAAAACACTGAAGCCGGGATCAATTTCTATCTGAACAAGATGGCCGAGCTGGAAGCGACCTACCCCGCAGTAATCTTCATCTACATGACCGGCCATCTCGATGGAACCGGTGTCGACGGCAATCTGTACGCCCGCAACGACCAGATTCGAGCCTGGTGCTCCGTCAACGACAAGATTCTGTTCGATTTCGCCGACATCGAAAGCTACGATCCGAACGGCGTCTACTACCCCGACGAAAGCGACGCCTGCAACTGGTGTTACGACTGGTGCGCCGTCCATACCTGCCAGGGCTGTCCCGGTTCCTGCGCCCATTCGCACTGTTTCAACTGCTACCTGAAGGGGCGGGCATGGTGGTGGATGATGGCCCAGGTGGTCGGGGGGAGCGGTGGTGATGGCTGTTGCATGGTGCGCGGTGACATGGACCACAGCGGCGGCGCGACGCCGATAGATATCTCCGATTTGGTCTATCTGGTTGACTACATGTTCACCGGCGGCCCGGTCCCGGTCTGCTTCGAGGAAGGGGATGTTGACGCCGGCGGCACCGCGCCGATAGACATCGCCGATTTGGTCTACCTGGTCGATTTCATGTTCAACAGCGGCCCCCCACCAGCGGTGTGCGAGTGAGAGAGTTTTCGTAGTGCGGTTTCCGCAGCTTGTTCGAGACTTGCTGAAACGGGGTTGGGTTGAATTTGCGCTGGGCTAAATGTCCAAAAGCCCGCTGGGGCCCATCAGCTCGGCGAAGGAACAGAGCATCCTGTAATCGTAGGCGCCCTTCAGCGAGAACATGATCTTGAGGCAGGGAAAGCTGTCTATCGCCTTTTGATACACCCGCTCGGTGGTCATGGCGTCGAAAGTGTCGCACAGGGCGACGATGCGCGAGTAGGGATGCATCTCCGGCAGGCCGATCCCGCTGGGGTAGCCGTTGCGGTCGCCGCGTTCGTGATGTTGCAGCACCGGGTAGATGGAGGTGGCGGGCATCTCGTCGTCGTCCTGCAGCATCTCGACGCCCCACTGCGGGTGCTTTTTCATGATCTCGAACTCATACGGACTCAGAGCGGTGTGCTTGTTGATAATCCGCTCGGAGATTTTCGACTTGCCCAGATCGTGCAGCAACGCCCCCATCCCCAGCTCATGCAGAAACAGGTCGTCCTTGTGGCCCGCCTGCTGCGCCAGGGCGATCGAGAAGGTGCAGACGTTGACCGAGTGAGTGTAAGTGTAGTAGTCGAACGAGGTGATCTTCAGCAGATTGTGAAACGCTTCCTGACCTTGCAGGATGTAGCCGACCGTGCTGCTGACCATGTCCTGGGTGCGGCGGACGTTGTCGCCGTAGGAAGGGTTGTCGAAAATGTCTTTGACCAGACCGGTCGAGGTCTCATAGAGAATGCCGGCCTTCTTGAGTTCCGGAATCTCCGGGTCGGACAGGACTTTGTCGAGATTCTGTTCGATGTAGCGCTGGTAGTTGTCCTTGTTGTCGCCGCGCACGAACAGCCGGTCGACCTTGTTCTCCAGCAGGCGCTGGCGGGAGCGGTCGGTGAACGGCAGGTTGGACGAACGGTACAGCACCATGCCGCTGTTGACCCGTAAGTACAGATCGAAGTCCAGAATCGAATCGACCCGCAGACAGTCGAGATAGATCGGGATATACCTCGACTCGGTCGACGGCTCGGTCCACCCCGACGGGGTCGCTGATGGTTTTATGCGCGGCGCAGGCATATCTCGGCTTTCGGCTCAGGAAGCTCCGTTCTGTACTTTATCGGCAGATGGCACCGCCGCGTTAAAAAAAACCTCCGGCCGCCGCCGGAGGTCAACCAAGGAGGATATGGAGACAGAGGGTAGTCTATGACCCGTAATTGCGCACCATCCCCAAAACCGAGTTGAGCGAGTTGGTGATGTTGGTCAGTATCCGCGAGTACTTCTTGAGCAACTCCGAGTACTGCCAGCGCATACGGAAGGCTTTCTCGGGAAAATCAAACAGTTCCAACAGGGTGGTCTTGTAGATCTCGTCGATGTAGCGGATGATGTAGTAGGGGAACTCCGGCACGTTAGCGTCGCGCACTTCCCCCTTGCTGAGACGGTCGCGGTAGACCTCGATTTTCTCCAGCATGACGGTGCCGAAGCACCACGGCGTCATGATGACGCCCAGGTTGGCGCCGTCGGTATAGAAGCGACGAACCGTCTGCATGACCTGATCGACGATGACTCCGCGGGCGCGGTAGTAGGCCAGCGTTTCGACGCAGTCCGGGGAGGCGCTGTCGATCTTCTGGTCGAGGACAGCCCGCTCCGCCTGACACCGGCAGTAGACCATCTCCAAGAACCGATAGTAGTCCTCGAAATAGACTTTACTGTTCTCGGAAAGAGACATCACGAAATAGCCGTTGTCGTCCTTGCGAATTCGGGGTTCATTGGAGGCGGCCAGTTTCTCGGCTGTGAATCCACGCTGAAATTTGGCGTCAAGCATCAACACTCCTTTGCGGCTCATGCGTCTGAGCCTGTTTGAGCACAGCCTGTGCCGATGCAGCCCAATTCAACCCCCGCCCCTTTCGCGTATGTTATGAAGTTACTCCCCAACCGCTTACCCGCCTCGTTTTGACCCCCGTGGAACGATATGATCCACCCTGCAGTGATGCACCCCCCGCCCGTGAATGCAGGCAGCTTCACCGGTGTGTAATGCGGTGCAGGGGGGTGCGGTGTGGAAGTGTTCAGGAGTTGGACTGGGCGGCCTACCCCCGCATTCCCCCTCCACATGAGCCGCTCAGTAGGCGGGGCGACGCGTGGCCTCGGGTTGCCCTATCGGCGCTCGGCCGGGCGGCTGTTTTTGCGGAACCTTTGCGTGCGAAAATCGTTGTAAATATATGTTGACTCGGTCGGTAAGTACCGATATACTGAGTGAAGAAAATTGGTTTCCGTCTTGGCTATTATCAAGGCTTTGTTTATCCAACAAAACTCTGAAACAGCAATGTCGGGACCTATGCGCAATAGTGCGCTTGAACGGTTTTGTCTCGACGAACGCAGTCCCGGTGGGATGAGGTTTAATGTTGGGATGAGCACAGTGGAGTGTAGAGATGAACATCTACATCGGCAATCTGTCGTTTGACACGACGGAAGAACAGTTGCGCCAGAAGTTTGCAAGCTTTGGCGAGGTCACCAGCGTCAATATTATCACGGACAAGCATTCCGGCGAACCGAGAGGGTTTGCCTTCGTGGAGATGGTCGGCAAAGACGCAGGTATGGCCGCGATCAGCGGTCTGAACGGCCAGGAGTTGGATGGACGCGTGTTGAACGTCAACGAAGCGCGCCCCCGTGCTGAAGGCGGCGGCGGCCGTGGCGGCGGCGGCCGCGGCGGCGGCAACCGCGGCGGCGGCGACCGCAATCGGTCCTGGTAATATCCGCCGGCACCGCTGCTGACAGCCTCAGCAGCACCGAACGTGAAAGAGATCGGCCTGATGCCGGTCTCTTTTTTGATTTACACCGACAGACATCCGATGATGCTTCTGCAAAACAAGCCGCCGCCGGCCCCTCGCATTTTCCCCTTCACATTAGGCAGATTTCCGACTATATTCGTCTCATTGGTGGAACCAGCAGGTCACGGACAATTCAGTTGGAGGATGTGGACAAATGACGCAGGGTAAAGAGCGGTTTGCCTTCGCCAGATATGTCACCCCATCACTTGCGTTTTTTTACCTACTGACGCTCGCCTGCAATCACGTCGGCGGGCCGACCGGCGACAATCTGGCCCAACCGGGCTGGCAGGCGCAGCACGCCAAGTTCGAGGGCAATGAACTCTATGCCGTGGCCTTCGCCGGCGACAGTGTCGGCTGGATCGTCGGCGCCGAGGGGGCCGTCCTACACTCCAACGACGCCGGGGCCGGTTTCCACTATCAGACCTCCGGCAGTGTCAGCGACCTGAGAGGCGTTGCGGCGTTCGACGCCGACACCGCCTGGATAGCCGGGCGCAAGGGGGTCGTCCTACGCACCATCAACGGCGGCCGCGTCTGGCTGCCCTGTCTGGTCGGCGTACCCGACCACAACTACTATGCAGTGGCCTTCACCGACGCCCACCACGTCTGGGTGGTCGGCGACACCGGCACGATCGTGACCACATTAGACGGCGGCCGCAATTGGCGTCAATTGCCCCAGGTCACCGAGTCCGACCTGCGCTCGATCGCCTTCGCCGACGCCGCCCACGGCGTTATCGTCGGCGAGGAAGGAACCATCCTGCAAACCTCAGACGGCGGCGCTTCGTGGCAACAGAGCGCCGCTACGACCGATGAGATGCTGTTGTCCGTCTGTTTTGCGGGTGACATCGGTTGGGCGGTGGGCGCGCGTGGTACTATCGTACGCACCGAGGACGCCGGCGGAACCTGGACGATTCACCAATGCCCGGTCGACGAGGACCTGGTTGACGTGGCCGTGGTCGACGGTGTGGCCGGCTGGGCGGTGGGCAAGCGCGGGACGATCTTGTCGATCTCGGCCGGTCACGACCAGTGGAACGTCCAGCCTAGTCCGACCCATCAGGATCTTTACGGCCTGGCTGTCGACAGCGCCGGCGGTTGGATTGTCGGCGCCTACACCCTGCTGCGGGCGAGCGGCAGCGACGGTTGGATCGATAACTCCTCCGGCACCTTTCCGCTGGCTACGCTGGAGGAAGTGTTGTTTCTCGATGAAAACAACGGTTGGGCGGTCGGCTACGCCGGCACCATCCTGCACACGGCCGACGGCGGCCGCAGTTGGGAGTTTCAGTCCTTGCGCAAGGACTCGTGGCTCTACGATGTCTGTTTTATCAATGCCGATAGCGGCTGGCTGGTCGGAAGCGTCGGGTTGTATCCGTACGACGGGCTGATCGCAGGCACCGTCGACGGCGGCTTGAACTGGCAGCCGCACGCGCGCATCGAGAATGCGACGATGGAGGCGATAACCTTTGCCGATTCTCTCTATGGCTGGATCGTCGGCGGTGTCGTGCACGAAACCGACCAAGGGATAATCTATCACACCGATGACGGCGGCGAGAACTGGGTGGTGCAAGCCTCAGCGCTCTCCCGGCTGCACGATGTCGAGTTCATTTGGCCCAACCGAGGTTGGGTGGTCGGAGAGAACGGTCTGCTTTTGCGCACGCTGGATCGCGGTCTTCACTGGTCCGGCGAGGGATTGGACACCACAGGCGTGATCGATCGAGACGTCGGCCTGTGGGCAGTGTCGTTTATCTCCTACGACCTGGGCTGGCTGGCCGGCGAAGACGGCAGTATTTACCGCACGCACGACGGCGGCGTGACCTGGACAGCTTTGCCGTCCGGAACCGGGCGGGACTTGGCCGACGTCGTTTTTATTGACGGCTGCACCGGTTGGGCGGTCGGCGCCGATGGGCTTATTCTGTACACGTTCAATGGCGGTAATTTCTGGACTATCCAGAGTGGACGGACCTCGCGCAATCTGACCGGCATATCGTTTATCAACGCCCACACCGGTTGGATTGTCGGCGAGAACGGCACGGTGCTGAAAACCGACCTGGGCGGCCGCTGGTTCTCGCCGTAGAGAATAGAGGCTCTGTCGAAGACTAGGTGAAACCCGAGAGGTTTTCCGGCACAATCAACTCCGGACAAAAACAGACGAAGGGCAGCGCTGCATAGCACTACCCTCCGGGTCTTACGGAATCATGCCGTCCCTACTTCATAAGGATCATCTTCCTGGTCTTCACGAACTCGCCGGCTTCAAGCCGATAGAAGTACACACCGCTGGAGAACTCGCTGCCGCCCCAGCTTACGCTGTGATCACCCGCATCCATCGGTCCATCGACCAACGTGGTGACTTTCTGGCCTATAATGTTGTAGACGATCAGCGTGACGTCCCGCGCTTCCGGGAGGTAGAACCGGATATCAGTGGCGGGATTGAATGGGTTGGGGTGGTTCCCCAGTAATACAATTTCGCCGGTACCGATAGTGCTTCCACGACTCTGTGGGCGGCAGACGCCCTCGTCTGCCCCAATAGTGTTCCCGCCTGTCGCTTTGCTCTATCTGGGGTACCGGAATGGACGCGGGACGCGCGAAGCGCAAGAGACACGGCTTGATCGTGTGGACGGTAGACGTCCTCGTCTGCCCCTAGCTGAGATCGTCGAACAGTTTTTCCACCAGCGTCACCTGTCGTTCGTGCGAATAGCGCTCGATGGCATCGGCCTCCGCTTGCGCCGCCAACCGTTCAGCCAGGTCGGGATCGTTCGCTATCTTCAGGATGGCATCGGCGAGCTTTTTCTCGTCCTGCGGCGGCGCCAACAGTCCGTTAACGCCGTCCGCGATAATCTGCGTCGTGCCGCCCGCGGCGGTGCCGATCACCGGACGCCGAGAAGCCATCGCCTCAATCGTCACCATGCCGTAGGTCTCCGAATGCGAGGCCAGAACAAAAATATCCATCGCTGCGTAGACCTGCTCCACGTCGGCCCGATGCCGTCGAAAATGCACGAACGATACCAGCCCAAGCTTTTCGCTCAGCCTCTGAAGAAACTCGGCGTATCCTTCGGGGTCGTTGGCCGTCTTGTCGCCTACGATCAGCAGATGCAGCGGACAGCCGGCTTCGCGCACGATCTTGCCGGCGCGGAGCAAGACGTCCTGGCCTTTCTTGACGTCGAGCCGCCCGACGATCCCGGCCATCAGACTATCGGCGGGCAGGCCCAGCCGTCGGCGCGCCTCAGCTTTGTCCGGTCGATGTTTGGTGAACCGGTCCAACTCCAGTCCGAACGGGATGATATGAATCCGGGCGGGGTCCAGGTTGGTGTGCAGTTTCAACCGGTCGGCGAACATTTCAAGCGGCGCGATCCAGGCGTCGAGTTGCCGATATTCCCAGGTGTGAAAGAAATCCTTCTTGTTGCCGCCGACGTGCATATGCTGCTGCATAATCAGCTTGAAGAATCGCTCGCAGAGGTGCTTGGCCAGGACGGCCAGAAAGAGATCCTTGCCGTAATTGATGACCAACCGTCGGACGTTGTCCCGTTTGATGTAGCGCGCCAGCCGCCAAGCGTTGACCAGATCACCATACTTGAAAGTTGAGTTCAGATGTCTGACCGTTAACCCGGCGGCCTGGCCGTTCTCAAAAAGCGTTGTGCCCCGGCGCCCGTACAACAAGATGTTCCAGCCGCGCTTTTTGAGCCATACGGCCAGCTTCAGCACATTCATCTCCAGCCCGCCCCACGATGCGGAGGCGCACAGGAAGGCTACGGCGCGGTCTCGACGTGCTGCTTGCTTACCGGACAACTGATCGAACACCATCGATGCTGTCTCCTCACGCCGCCCCGGGTCATTGATAACGTCGGCTGGAGGCGGCGTATCGTGACATGATACCACCTGAAGCCGCATCAGGCAACGATCGGTTCAGCGCATCAATAGATGGTGGGATGAGACACAACCTGAAAGGGACGAGAAGATGGGTGACGCGGGGAGGGGATAGATAGGTTCGCGGTCATTCCGACGGGCTGTCGGCTGCGGCAGTCTCACTCGTCCTCGGAGCATCGTCCGCCTTGCCCCGGATAATGATCGCCACCGGGATCAGCACGCAGTAACCGAGTACCAGCAGAATCGGTGCCAACGTCATCGAACCGTAGCCCAGCGTGACATAGCCGATCACGATCACCACCAACGCCAGGGCGAAGATCAGGTAGTTCCTCGGTCCGAACGGCCAGCGGATCTCCTCCTGGCTGTCGGCGACTTTGGCGGCTGTTCTGGCAGCGGGTTTGGATGTTTTCTTGGCCATTACAGCCTCCAAGAAAGAGATATCAGTTTGTTTGTCAAGACCTTTTACCACTCCGCTGTCTTTGGTCCCGACTTTTGTTATACCAGGGCCACAGTCCCACCGCCCAAACGAACATCAGCAACTGCCGCACCTCCTCGTCGGCGAAGGTGGCCTCGGAAAGCGAAGTGACAAAGAAGGCAGTTGAACCCAAAAGCGCCGCCAACAGGTAGCGATCGCAATCCGGGAATCCTCCGCGCCGCCGACCGTCTACGTAATAACCGAACACCGTCAGCCACAATCCCCCGAAAAGAATGAAGCCGGGCAGGCCGAAGACGGCGACCGTGTTGATCAGATCGTTGTGGGCGTGAACATGTTTGCGAAAGTACGGGATGTCGGGCCGCAGCCGCGTGGCGTACTCGGTCTCGAAATTACCCGAGCCGACACCGAAAATCGGGTGCTCGCCGGCGATAGCCAGCGACTTCTTCCAGATGAACGGGCGGCCGCCCTCGTATTGCGGGTCAAGCTCCAGTTCGGCGGCGTGGGTGAAACGCTCCGCCAGTCCGGGCATCACCAGCGCCACCACCAGCGCCGCCGCCGCCAGACTACCGATAATGCCCAACAGATAATTGCGACCAAGAATCCCCCCCGCCACCAGCAATCCCACCACCAGCGCCAGAATCGATCCACGGCTGAACGACAACAGCGTGACGATCATGGCCAAAAGCGACACGAGCAGAAACAGCCGCCGCTGCCGGTGCGACAAATCGTCGCCCCGCGCCATAGCGAAACCGAAGAAAAAGAGCGCGGCGGTGGCATAGTAGTTGCCGAAGGTCAGGCGGTGCGAGAAATTCCCGCGCACTTTGTAGCCGAAACCCTCAGCGGCGGTGAGAGCCGTGTCCTTGAACCAGTTGAGACCGAAGAAGTGCTGCAACAGGCCATAAAGAGAGATCAGCAGCACGCCGGCGGCGAAGATCGTTATCAGACGTCGGCGGTATTTGTCGTTCTGCATTAGGAACACGCCGAGCGGTACGATCACAAACAGCCAGTCCTCCTTCATGATGTATAGCGAGCGCCCGGGCGTGGCCCCCATCAGAGCAGATACGACACCCCAGATCAGGTAGAGCGCGATGAAAATGTAAAACCGCCTCAGTGACGACACGAACGGGTTATACCGGTGCACGACAATGAGAACAACGAATGCCAGCAGCGCCAGACCCAGCGAAGTCTGAGCCAGGGCGATCGAGAAACTGCTGCCGAAGATGAACAGGGCGAAGAAAAAAAACAGGACGTGGGTCAGCTTTGACGGTGTGACGTCGTTCATCCGAACAGATCGCTTTCGATCAGTTCCACCAGCAGGTGGATGATGAAAATGTGTTCTTCCTGGATGCGCTGGGTGGAACTGTGCGGGATGATCAACGATCGATCCACCTGTTTGGCCAGTTTGCCTCCGCGCCCGCCCAAAAGCGCCGTCGTCAAGAGGCCGCGTTCACGGGCGGTCCGGACGGCATGCACCAGATTTTCCGAATTGCCGGAGGTGGAGATGACCAGCAACATGTCACCTTTTTGGCCGAGACCCTCGATCTGACGGGCGAACACGTTTTCGTAGCCGAAATCGTTGGCGGCGGCGGTGGTGACTGAGGGGTCCATCCCCAGGGCCATAGCCGGCAATGACTGCCGGTTGCGCTCCGCGGTCAGCCGGACGATCATCTCGGCGGCGAAATGTGAGGCGTCGGAGGCGCTGCCGCCGTTGCCGGCGATCAGAAGCTTGCCGCCGGCGCCGATGACGCCGGAGATGATAGCTGCGACATCGAGAATCTGCGATCCCAATTGCTCAATCACCGCGCGGCGCAGGATAACGCTCTCCTCGGCCAGTTTGGTCAGTTGCGCCAAACGAATATCTTCATTCATACCGAAATCGTCTCCTTGCTGTGTGTGGCGGCGGCGAACTCGCGCATCAGTGTGAGGTCGGGTTCACCTTCGAGTCCGCCGCCGACGACCACGAACGACGCCCCGGCCTGCACCCGTGCAGCACAGTCGGACGGTGTGCGCAGACCGCCGCCGACGACAACTGGAATGTCGACATAAGACGACACCGCCGCAACCATTTCCACCGGCGCCGGCCTTTCGGCGCCCGAGCCGGCCTCGAGATAAACCAGCTTCATGCCGAGATACTGCGCGGCCAGAGCGTGGGCGCAGGCGATATCGTTCTTGCCGCGCGGGATCGGCAGACTGCCCGAAATATACTGCACCGAAGTGAGCGGTCCCGATTCGATCAGCATGTAGCCGGTCGGGATCGCTTCCAGGTTGTATCGCTTCACTATCGGGGCGCCTTTCACCTGCTCCGCGATTAAGTACTCGGGGTTGCGGCCGGAGATCAGCGAGGTGAACAGCACAGCGTCGGCGGCCGCGCTTATCTGGGCGTACGATCCCGGAAAGATAACCACCGGCACGGCGGAGTTCCGTTTGATCTCACTCACCGCCTCGCAGAAGTTCGAATCTAACATAAACGACGTCCCTACCAGGATACCGTCAACGCCGCAGTCGGCGGCCGCCTCGGTCAGCGACAGGTAGACGTGCAGCGGCACGCGGTCCGGGTCCAGCAACAGGAGAAACGCCGCGCCGCGCTCGTCGCACGTTGTCATAAGCCGGGTATAGATCGGTCCGTCGATCATTCGTTCTTCCTTGTCGGTTTCAACGTCCTGTCGACATCTTGAGATTGCCGCGGTCGCCTGCGGCGACCTCGCAATAACGGAAACGTTGCCTTTTCACTAAACTCTTCTAGGCGTCTCGCGTTGTGGTGGCCGAATCTTCAGATTCGGCCACAAGTGCTTCGAGTCCTGCCTTCCACCCTGAGTCTGAAGACTCAGCGGGCGCAAAAGTAGGGCTGCTGGTTCCTCTTACTTCTCCTTTAGTTTCTTCTCGATCACTTTAGCCAAGGCTTCAAACAGCCTGTCGGTTTGCGTACCCGTCTCGGCCGTGCCCTGAGCGAAATTCGGCTTGCCGCCGCCGCGCCCGCCGAACTGCTTAAGGCACTCTGACGTCAGGTTGCCAACGTGTATCTTGTGCCGTTTCACAGCCGCATAGCTGGCCGAAGTCATGACGGTCGCTTTACCGTTAACCAGACCGAAACCGAGTGCGACCACGGCGTCGTTGCGCGCTTTCTGGCTGTCCAGCCAGCCGGCCATGGCGTCGCGATCGGTCTGGCCGAAATCATGTGTGATGATAGTCAAACCGCCTATCTTCCGTTCCTCGCCGACCGAGGCGCCGCCGCCTGCGAACATCTCGGTTTTGACCTTCTTGATCTCTTTCTCCAGCGCCCGGTTGGCGTCTTTCAGTTGTTGCAGGCCGTCGAGCGCATCAGCTTCAGTGCGGCCGAGCAGACTTGCCGCGTCCCGTTGGAAGCGCTTGGCCTTCAGCATGTACTTGATCGCCTCGCGGCCAGTGATCGCTTCGAGTCTTCGCACACCCGAGGCAATGCCGGTCTCCAGCGTGATGAAGAACGGCCCGATCTGACTGGTATTCTCGACATGCGTCCCGCCGCAGAGTTCCTTGGAGAAGTCGGCGATTGACACCACGCGCACTTTGTCCTCGTACTTCTCGCCAAACAGCGCCATCGCACCGGACTTCTTGGCCGACTCGATATCCGTCTCTTCCGTGCCGACATCGCTGCCCTTAAGTATTTGCTCGTTGACGATCCTCTCAACCTCCGCGATTTCTCCCGGTGTCATCGGTTGATGGTGCGAAAAATCGAAGCGCAAGCGGTCGGGGCCGACATACGAACCCGACTGCTTGACGTGCGTCCCCAGTACTTGGCGAAGGGCTTTATGCGCCAAGTGCGTGGCGGTGTGGTTGCGCATGATATCCCAGCGACGCTCGGCGTCGACGGCGGCGGTGACAGCCATACTGTCCGTAAGATCGCTAGCCTTGCCAGCGATGACCATGCCACGGTGCAGGTAATAACCGTTGTAGTCTATTACGGAAGAGACTTGTACAGATACGCTTTGACCACGAATTACTCCGATGTCACCGACTTGGCCACCGGATTCGACACAGAACGGAGTCTTGTCAAGAACCATTGTGACTTCCTTCGCTGCGAATGAGATGATCTCGAGCTTCGCCTCAAGATCTAGTGAGCGCGAGTCGTAAACGAAGCGAGTCGTATCCTTGTTGCGAAGCCCTTTTCTCTCCAGGTCATCGATGATTTTCTGTACGGACCTCTGAGTAATCGTAATAGTGCTCACTTCACCCTTCGACTGCTCCCGCTGCCGCGCCATCGCCTTGTCAAAACCCGCCTGGTCAAGCGTCAACCCCTGCTCCGTCGCCATGATTTCGGTCAGGTCATAGGGAAATCCGTAAGTGTCGTACAGCTTGAAAACATCCTCGCCGTCGATAACCGCACTGCCGCGGCCTCTCGCTTTCTTGGCGACCTGCTCGAAAAGGTTCAACCCCGTCTCCAGCGTGCGCAAAAATGATTCTTCCTCGACTCTGATCACGTTCTCGATGTGGCTCTGCTTCTCACGAACCTCCGGGAAAGCGTCACCCATCGCCGCAACCAAGCTCGGCACCAGCCGATGAATGAACGGCTCGTGCATCCCTAAAAGTCGCCCGTGCCGCGCCGCGCGCCTGAGGATGCGCCGCAGCACGTACCCCTGACCCTCGTTGGAGATACCGGCGCCGTCAGCGATAGCGAAGGTCAACGCCCGCAGGTGGTCAGCGATGACATGATGCGACACGGTATGCTCCGAGTACCTCGCATGGGTTACATCGGAGATGGCTGCGATCAGTCCCTGAAACAGATCGATGCCGTAGTTGCTGTCGACGTTTTGCATGACCGCCGCGATTCGTTCCAGCCCCGCGCCGGTGTCGACCGATGGTTTCGGCAGCGGTACGACCTGGCCGTCCGGCTGCTGATCGTACTGCATGAACACGAGATTCCATATCTCGACGAAGCGCTCGGTCTCACCGTTGACCACGTCGTTCGGCCCGGCGCCGTACTTTTCACCACGGTCGAAACTGATCTCCGAGCAGGGTCCGCAGGGACCCACATCCCCCATGCTCCAGTAGTTGTCTTTCTTGCCGAAGCGCAGGATGCGGCCGTTTTTCAACTCCGGCGCGATCTTCTCCCACAGCTCAAAAGCGTCGTCGTCGGTTTCGTACACCGTGGCGTGCAGCTTGTCCTTGGGCAGGCCGAAAGTTTTGGTGACCAGTTCCCAGGCGTAGCTGATCGCTTCCTCTTTGAAGTAGTCGCCGAAAGAGAAATTTCCCAGCATCTCAAAGAAAGTGTGATGCCGTGCGGTGAAGCCGACGTTGTCCAGGTCGTTGTGTTTGCCTCCGGCCCGGATGCATTTCTGGCTGCTGGCGGCGCGCTTGTAGTTGACCTTGCGCCGGCCAGTGAAGATATCCTTGAACTGGTTCATGCCCGCGTTGGTGAACAGGATAGTGGGATCATCGAACGGGATCACCGGTGAGGAGGGCACGATGCGATGATCGCGGGCCTTGAAGAAATCCAGAAAGGCCTGTCTAATCTCAGATGTTTTGATCTTCCGATTCCTTCTTCGTTTGACGCCACAACTGATCAAAGGCGACTTTGGCCGATTGATAGCCAAAGCCGCGACGAGCGAGGTAATTATAGGCTTTGGTGCGGGCCGTTTCAAGCTCAAACTGGCTGAAGCGGGACCATCGCTGTTCCAACGCCGCGGCGGCCAACTTGTCGTCATCCTCGCGGCTCAGCAGCGTTTCGGCGGTCTGCGCGGCCAGGTCGCGGCGGATCTGCTTTTTCTGCAAATAGGCGGTGAGATAGCTTTTGGCGCAGGGGCGACGATTGAGCAGCGACTGCCCGACCGCCAGGGCGTACCGGGCGTCGTCCAGGGCGCCGTTGTCCCGATACTTTTTGAGCACCACCTGCACCACCGGCGGCTGCATCCCGCGCCGCCGCAGTTTGGAGCGAAGTTCCCCCACCGAGTGATCGCGCATGGCCAGGTAGCGGGCGGCCAGACGGTCGCACTGGAACAGGGCCGCCTCCTCTTTCAGCGTCGCCAACTGGGCTTTGGTCAGGACGATCCCTTCGACCAGGCGGTGACGGTAGACGGTTTCGAGCGAGACCTTGAGCGGCTCGTCCTCGCCGCTGACAGTCAGTTCGGCCAAGGTTGAGGATTCAGCCAGTTTGAGCAGTTTGATCGGTTCGTCCATGAATACCGCCGGGTTTGAGATTCAATATAGGGGTGAGCAAAGCGGAATCAAATGAAAACCCATAAATGGGTCTTTTGCGCTTTGCGCACGAAGTGCGCAGTGTCGCGGGGAACATCAGTGCGACTCACGGCGCCGGCTAAACCACTTGACAAGCGGTTACCACTCACGTATTTACCTTCTGGATACCGACATGAACCTGAAATGACAATCACTGGGAGTGTGGCCGTACTGTTCATTTGCCTATATTGAGCCAGTCACGGGGTCGGTCCAAGTCATCATCGTGGAGTTGCCGTGATGCGCATCCGGTGGTTGTCTATTGTCAAACCAAGAAGGAGATATGATTGAGTTCGATTGTCCTGAATGCAGCACAACCATAAAAGTCAAGTACCTGGCTCCAGGTGAGGTTGCCCAATGCCGGGCGTGCGGCGCGAAGATGAAAGTACCTGGAAGGGACGAAAAACCAATCCTGGTATTTAGGGGAAAACCGAAAACTGACGAGAGTGCCTCGACCAAGCCGTCGAGCCCCGGCAAGACCACAGAGAACGGAGGGCAACCTGTAGTGCGCTTCCGTGCCTTGCGCTCCATCGCGTTTGCATATAAGAGCGTTGCGGGGATTGTGGCGTTTATCGCCTCGGTCTGTGCCATAGGCTTCCTGATTCTCTTTTTCCCGATGACCGTGCCCTTGAGGGGATTCTGGTCGCCTTGGCCATTGCGGTGGCAGGAGGTGTAACTGTGCTTGTACTGCTATCGATAGGCGAGGCCATAATGGTCGTCATCTCGATTGAGGAGAACACCAGAGCCACGCGGGAGTTGTTACACCGACGCGAAAACGGGAATTGAATCTGCGCTGGTGTTAGGTGCTGATGCAGCCTGACACATACATAGCTTCGGGCTGTCCCTAACCTCTCACTAACTTCCGCAGCCGCTTGATGTCGAGGACATGGATGGTTGGGCCGACGACGGTGATGATGTTCTCGCGCGAGGGTCGGGCCAATGAACGTGAGAGCGTCTCAGGGATAGTGCCGAGTTTGGAGGCGAGGACCGATTCCTTGTCGGGCAGGGTCAGGGTGGCTCCGGTGGCGTGTCCATAAAAAGGCAGACGAGGGCGCTGTTCATCCGATCAGGGGTAATTCACCGTCACGCCGCGAGCCTGCAAGGCCGGGATGTATGTGTTTATAGACTCATCAGACAGATTCGGGTTGTTCTGAAGATACACAACATCACCCGATCCCAGCCCGGCGTTGCTGACCAGCGGCGCGATGTCCACAACTGAATTGGCGCGCAGATCGAGTTCGATCAGGTTCGTCAGACTGGTCAGGCTGCTCAGGTTGGAGACCTGGTTGACGTTGAGATACAGCCGCTCCAGGCTCGTCAGCCCGGCCAGGGGGCTGAGATCGGATATTTGGGTTAACGAGATGTTGGTGGTCTTCAGGTGCGTCAAATGCGTCATGAAGCTGATATTGCCGAGCGGATTGCTGTGAATATCCAACTCCTCCAGGACCGGCAAATTGTACAACGGCGAGAAATCAGTCACGTCGCAGTCGTTCAGTTTGACCATTCTCAGTTTGGTCAAACCCGCCAGTGACGTGATATCACTGACCGGGGTCTGTCCGGCCGAAATCTGGGTCAGGTTCACCAGCCCCGACACAGGCGACAGGTCGGTAATGTTGTTCACACCGATATGCAGTCCCCAAAGCAACACGAGTCCTTCCAGCGGGGTGAGGTCGCTAATGCTGTTGAAACTCAGGTGGAGCACTCCCATGGCCGTGAAATACTCCAGGCCGCTCAGGTCTGAGATTCCGGCATTATTGCCAATCAGTTCCGAGACGGTATCAACGTCGGAAACGTGGATGTCGCCGATGGGCAGACCGATATGCTTGCGCACAACGCTGTCTAAAGCGGCGTCGGGGATGGACACGATGAGATCGGCCGGGCAGTCGACCCGCACGCAATTGGAGAGGCCGGACCAGTTGCCGGCGTCATCGCGCGTTTTTACAGCGAAATAGTACGATGTGCCCGGGGTCAACTCCTCCAGGAAGCAAACCTGTTGCATCCCGGCCGGAACAGGCGAAGCGATGCCATCGATTCGTAAGCCTTGCGAGAAATTCGCGCTGGTAATGCTGTCCAATGATCCGCGCAGGTCGTATTCGTACGCGACACCATTATTGCCGTCGACACCCGGAGCCGTCCATCCCAGGGTGACGGTGGTGGTGGTGACGGTGATCACATGAACATCGGCGATAGCTGCGGGCGGCGTCTTGTCGTCCGCATTATCATCGTCAACGTCATCGGCGCCTTTGCTGCAGCCCATCGACAGCACGGCTGCGGCGACCACCAAAAGGAACAGGATGAGCAGAGTGTAAAGAGACAGCCCGAAGTGTTTGGTGGAGCCTTGCTTAAACATAGGTGACAACCTCTCAAGAATGAATCGCCAATAGATAGTACAAGGGATCCAATCTCGACCAGAAGGTCAAGTTTGTCAAGGGGAATCGGGGGAGGACTTTCCCCAAAAGAACTACGGGTTGAAGAGGGAGAATTGATATTGAGGGGTTTTTCCTGCGGGGACCTGAAGGGACCCTTGTCGTGTCGTCGGAGAAGCTCTCTGATGCCGTCAGCCAGAGCATAGTACCTGAAGTCGGGAATGCCGAAGATTCTTCGGGAGGCCTGCAGAAGCAAACGCGAGATAGCTTTCAGTTTGATTCGCCGAGCCAGATAGGCCATTGTGAAGTAAGCGGCCGCCGGGACCAAGGCCATCATGTTCTGCAAACGGGTATAGGTCAGCACCCTGAAAACATCAACCCCTTGACTCAACTCACATTAGCAGAAATCTCGAACCGTTTCTGGTGAAGGTCCTGGTAAGTTTGTCGACCCAGGTTATTTTCGGCGCGCTTTTTCGGCCTGTCGCCCCCCTGAGCAGCGCGAAGCGAAGACCCGAGCCCGAAACGTCTTGACATCTGTGCGGCAGTACAGTATACTTGCAGGCTGCCGGTGGGTGGCGTTGTCATGCTGTCACTCGTGGTCGGACTGGGAAACATCGGCGCGGCCTATGCCGGCACGCGCCACAATATCGGCTTCGAAGTGGTGCGGCGAGTGGCCGAAGAGCTCAAAGCCGAGGTTCAACGGTCGACCGTCGAGTATGACTGGGCATGTGCCCTTAACGGTGAGCAGAAACCGATTTTGGCCTTGCCGCGGTTGTTGATGAACCGCTCGGGCTTGGCAGTCGAGGCTCTTTTACAGCGAAACGAGTTGACCCCGACGCAGATGCTGGTGGTGGTCGATGATTTCAACCTGCCCCTGGGACGCCTGAGGTTCCGCAGCGACGGTTCCGACGGCGGCCACAACGGGCTGGCTTCGATCATCGAGACGCTGGAGAGTGAGGATTTTCCGCGGCTGCGTTTGGGAATCGGGCCGCCGCCCGATGATATAGACAGCGCCGACTTCGTGTTGAGTCGCTTTGAAACCGAGGAGATCGAACCGAAAGAGAAAATGATCGCCGCCGCCGCCGAGGCGGTGCTGTTCGCCATAGGTCATCCCCTGGATGAGGCGATGTCGAAATATAATGTTAACCCTGCCTAGCTTAACTATCCGTTATCCAGGGCTAGGCCGTTAGAACCTTTAACCAGCGTCCACAGGGAGGATACCTGATGGCACTTTACGAAACAACATTCATTGTCAACCCTCAAACCGACGACGCCACGATCGATCGTCACGTCCAAGCGGTAGTCGACATCGTTACCGCGGCGGGCGGCAAGGTCGTGCACGAAAATCGTATGGGCACGCGCCGCCTGGCCTACCCCATCAACGGGCTGAGCCAGGGCTACTATGCCAACTTCATCTTCGAGGCGCCCAGCACGGTCGTGCCTCAGATGGACCGCCACATGCGCCTGGGCGAAGCCTACATGCGCCATCTGACGGTTGTCTTCGAAGGCCCTATTCCGGATAAGGACGCGCCGCCGGCGCTGGTCGATGATTTCCATTATCGCCCGCGAGCAGGTCGCACCGACCGACCGTTCGGTCGACGCGAAGGGGGTCGCGACCGCGGCCGGCCTGACAGCGGTCGATCGGACGCGGAAACTCCACCACCGGCCGCCCGCAAAGTGGACGTAGCGTCGGCCACGCCGCCGGCAGCGCCCGTTGAAACAGCCGCGACCGTAACGCCGGCCGCCGCCCCGGTGAAGCCGGAAAGACCCGTCGCAGCGGCAGAGCCGGTCGCGCCCGCGGCTGAAGAGGTGACCGTGACCCCGCCGGCCGAAACCGAGCCGACCAGACCGGTCACCACGCCGAAGCCACCCGCCGCCGTCAAAGAAAGCAAGCCGCGCGAGGCGGAACCCTACCGCGAGGAAGAGGAGCTTTGAGGCGCGGCCGGGATAATCGGCGTCGGTCGCCTGAAAAGAAAGGACTTGTGCGATGTTTGAGATGAAAATGAGAAGACGGAAGATATGTCGCTTCTGCGAGAACAAGTTGACTTCGGTCGATTACAAGGACGAGCGGTTGCTGCGTCGCTTCGTGAACGAGCGCGGCAAGATAATCCCGCGCCGCATATCAGGAAACTGCGCGCGCCACCAGCGCAAACTGACCACCGCGGTCAAACGGGCGCGGATACTGGCCATACTGGCGTTCGAGAGTGAATCTTACCGGTGAAAAAACCAATGTGACGGCCGCCGCGGAACACTCCTTGGCCGGTCGACGCCGGTTAACCTGGTACCTCACGACGGTGCTTTTCCCGGTTTTCGTGGTGCTGTCGTATGGCGGGATGCTGGGGCGGCAACCGGAGTTGACCGCTATGCTGATTTCGACGGTGCTTTACTTCGCGGCCGTTTACTTCTTTTACGGGATCGCCGAACTGGCTTGCGAAGGCCGCACCTACCTGCTTTGGGTTACCGCCGTAGCAGCTTATGTGCTCGGCTTTCTGGTCACCGGTCTGGAGTTGGCCTGGCCCATGATAACCGGCTGCAGCATGTTTCTGTTCGGCGGCGCTATTGTCGGGCGGCTGTGCACTCAAGGCCGGCGCCCCGGCCGCGCCTACCTGCTCGGTGCGGCGACCGTTATGCTGTTTTTCACCGCTCAGTTCATCGGCCTGTGGGGACTTTTTATGGAAGAGACGAGAGCGCTCATCCCCGAGGTTTTGACCCAATTGGAGCCGGTCTATCGTTCACTTGGGGCGACGCCGGAAGCCATCCAGGACGATCTGGCCGTAGTCGAGAGGATGTTAACCGTACTGGTGAGACTGATCCCGGCCCTTACTCTGCTGGGCGCTCTGGCGGAGTTCAGCCTCGGCTTTCTGGTCTTCGCCCATGTGGTCAGTCGACGCCGACCCTGGCAGGAGTTCTGGCCTCCCTTCCGTTCATGGCGGGCGCCGTTCGCCTTCACCCCGGTGGTGGCGGTGACGATTCTGGCCCGCCTGCTGGGCAACGAAACGGTTCAACTGGTATCGGACAACATCCTGGCTATTTTCGCCGTCTACTATAGTGTTGCCGGCTTGGCTTTGATCGAGTATTATATGAATCGGTTCGCTTTGTCGGTGTGGCTAAGGGTCAGCTTCTATCTGTTGCTCACCCTGACGCCGTTCGTGAATCCGCGTCCGCTCACGGCCGCGGCTGTATTTGGGACGCTGATGCTGCTCGGATTCGTCGACAGCTTTGCCGACTGGCGCCGTGAGCGGCCGGCCGCCGAAGCGACCTGAGCAATAAACTGTTTGCAGTAATCGCTGGAAGGACATAGGATGAAAGTTATCTTGAGAGAAGATGTTGCCGATATCGGGCGGGCCGGTCAGGCGGTCGAGGTCAAAGACGGCTACGGCCGAAACTACTTGATCCCCCGGAACCTGGCCATACCAGCCAGTAAAGGCAACCTGCGGGCGATCGGCGAGGTCACCAAGCAGAAGGAGTTGCGGGAACGCAAGTCCCGTCGCGAAGCTGAAGTCGTCAAGGACAAGATCGAGAAACTGTCGCTGACGGCCGAGGTTTTGGTCGGTGAAGAGGAAAAAGTATTCGGATCGGTCACGGTCCACGACATTGTCGAGTTGCTGGAAAAAGAAGGTGTCACCATACCCAAAAACGCCATTCAGCTTGAGGCTCCGATCAAAGTGCTCGGCGTCTACACCGTCCCGATCAAGATCGAGAAGGAAGTCACGGCCGATTTGAAACTCTGGGTGGTAAAGAAATCATAACGATGCAGTTGCTTGAAGCCACAGTCGAGGGCCTGGCTTTGGACATGACGACCAACTCGCCGGTGGTCATCCTGTCGCCGCTGGGCCTGAACAAAGTGCTGCCGATCTGGATCGGTCACGCCGAGGCCTGGGGTATTGCCATGGAGCTATCCGGTGTCACCTCGAAACGGCCCATGACCTATGACCTGCTCAAAACCGTGATCGAGAGTTTGCAGGCGCAGGTGGAACGGGTGGAGGTCACCGAGTTGAAGGACCAGACGTTCTACGCCCGCATTCATCTGACCTGCGACGGCCGATCTCTTGAGATCGACGCGCGACCGTCCGACTCGATCGCGCTGGCCCTCAAGACGCGGGCGAAGATCTTCGTAAATGAGGATCTGTTCCATATCAGAGAAGATGACCAGTCCTCGGAGACGCCCCCCATGCCGACCGACCCGGAGTCGCTAAGGGAGCGCCTGAGGAAGATCAATCCTGAAGATTTTGGGAAATACTCGCTCTAATGGGATTGTTGCAGAACTCCGAGATAGCTCCCGATCCCGTGCTGTCAGGCGACTCCCCTGACAGCCTTTGGATTAATGGCGGGGTGTCGGGCGGGGTCGCCCGACACCACCGGCGAGGGGGTCGTAGCCTGGTTTCGTGTGTCGTCGGTCTTCTGCTTGCAGTCGCTATCGGTTCCATCACCTACGGCGGCATCAACGACCGCGGCGAGGTGGTGGCTGATTACGCCAAGGGGCGCCGGCTGATGCGGGAAGGGGATTACTTGGGCGCCTCGCGACATTTTGAGCACATGAAGGGGCAATACCCCGACAGCAAGAATCTTGACCTGTTCGTGTTCCATCGCGCTCAATGCGACTACCATCTGGGTCAGTTCTCAGCGGCGGCAGTGGGATTTGAGTACTTTTTGAGCCACTTCGGCGACTCGCCCGAAGTACCCTACGGGCATTTCTTCCTGGCCAACTGTCACCACCGGTTGTCACGAGTGACGGACGCGGTGGAAAGCTACCTGGAGGCGTATCGCTTGTCACACGACAAGCGGCTGGATGAGATTGTCGGCGCCTCACTCGAGGCGGCTTTTGAGACGGCATCCTCAGTGTCGCTGGACCCGGCCTTGCTGAACGATCTGCCGCAGCCGAAACGCTGTCGGGTGATCAGGGCGGCGGCGGCGCGGCTGACTTCATCGGGTGACGCCGCCATGGCCGAGAGGTTGCTCGCCTCGTGCGGTGGGGGCGTCGATCACACGCTGCCGGAATATCGCCCACAGCGACGGAGTGAGGTCAACTCAATTGCCGTGATGCTCCCCTTCAGCGGGGAAATGGGCGGCTACGGCCAGGAGATTTACAACGGCGCCGTTATCGCCGCCGAGCAACTCCGGCAGGAGGCCGATTTCAACCCGACGCTCGTGCCCTACGACACCAAGGGTGACCCGTTGGACGCCGCCCGGATCGCGGTGGAATTGTCACGGGATGAGTCGGTGCTTGCGGCCATCGGCCCGCTGACCAGCGAAGAGGCGGCTGTGACTTCGGCGGCTTTGGCCTGTCGTTCGCTGCCTTTGATTGTACCGGCGGCCACCCAGGCCGGTCTGACCGGGTTTTCCGACGGCACTTTTCAACTCTCACCCAACACCGAACGCCAGGGGTTGGCGATGGCCCACTATGCCGTCGACAGCCTGCATGCCGACACCGCCGTAATCGTGACTTCGACGGCCACCGATCATTTGCGTATGGCGCGCGCTTTCGCCGACCGGTTCGAGAAGCTCGGCGGTACGGTCGCGGCGGTCGAATACTACCGCTCACGCGACAAGGATTTCGGACCGTACCTGCGCGATATCAAGGCGCTGATTTGGGGACTGCCGCCCGACTCCATTTTCTTCACCAACGAGTACGGCGACACGCTCGACCCCGACGGCATCCCGGTCACGGTCGACTGCATGTATCTGCCCGGCTCGCCGCAACAGTTGCGCCTGCTTCTGCCGCAGATCAGGTTTTACAAGATTGAGACCGTCTACCTCGGCAGCGACGCCTGGGCCGACGAGGAGGTACTCAGGTTGGGGCATGACGTCACGGGCCGCGCCGTTTTCCCTTCGCCGTTTCTGGGTACCGACAATTCCGAGGAGTACTTGCGGTTCGCCGCCGCCTATGATGCCCGGTTCGGTAAACGACCGTCGCGGCTGGCCTCGATCGGCTTTGACGCCCTTCGGTTGGTGGGTTTGACCGCCCGCGAGGCTGAAGGCGATCGTGAGAAACTCACCGCCCTTCTGACTCGCACCGCCGACTACCGGGGCGCCGCGGGACGGATCACGCTGTCGGCCGAACGCGAGAATCGGCACATGCCGCTGTATCGGATCGTCGATGGGGCAGCGACACCGCTGGCGTCCCAAACCACCGTGGTCGAGGAGGCCGAGTCCGAGCAGAGATAGACGCAAGCCGCAAAACCCGAAAGGATCGCTCAAACGATCGGATGACCTGATTATGGAAGAAAAGAGATTCGCTCTCAAGATGATAGTGGACGGCAAGGAGAGAGAAGTCTCCTTCGAAGAACTCGCCCTCTCCAACAACCTGGCCCAGGAGGCGCTGGTGCGTCTTCTGATAGAGAAAAAGCTGTTCGAGCCGAAGGAGTTGATGGTGATGATGGAAACCGTCAAGAAGGAGCGCTACCGCCGGCCCGACCAGGTGTAGCATGCCGGCCGAACACGCGGACAAAAACGGCTCCCCCTTTCGCGAGCAGACGTCGCCTCAGCCACCGGTTGCGGCACCGACTGATTCGCTGGCGTGGCGCTGCCATCCGGTCAAGCGCAAACCGCTGGTGTCGGCGGCTGTGTCGTTTTTCATTGTCGTGGTGGTGGCGGCGGTCTTCTACGCTACCGACTCCCGGGCTTTCGCGGTGCTGGCCATGGTGGTTATGCTTCTGTCTCTGGCCAAGTTCTACTTCCCCACCGGCTACCTGTTGACCGCCGAGCAGGTGACGGTCAAGACGACCACACAGACGATGGTGCGACCCTGGTCGCAGTATCGCAGCTTCTACCCGGACAAGAACGGCGTGCTGCTCTCCCCTTTTCCGGAGCCGTCGCGGCTGGAGAATTTCCGCGGACTGTATCTGATGTTTGCGGACAACCGCGATGAGGTCGTGGCGTTCGTCGCCGCCCACATCAGCGGAAAAGCCGAGTCGTCCGATTCCGATGCTGGAGCAAAACCGTGAGCTTGTTCAAGTCCAACATGAACCTGCCCGACCCGGAGAAGCCGGCGCTGCCGGCTGAGGAGGACGCCGTGCTCGACAAGCTGGCCAAGAAGGTGGTCGAGTGGAAGATGGCGGTCCCGGCCATTATCGCGCTGGAGTCGGTCAAGCCGCTGAACTTCATCGGATCGCAGGCGATGGTGTTTTTCGAGCCGATCATCCAGACGGTGTTCAATATCAGGGACTACGACACGTTCCGCTGTGCTTTGGAGAAACGCGAGACGATTGAGATTCTGCTTTTGAAGATCGAGGCTCTCGATGCTGTGGCTATGTCGCGCGAGAAGCGAATCAAGAAGTTCATGAAGGTCGAGAAGAGAAAGTGGAAGTGGTACCAGCGTTATCTCGGCCTCTTCGTGCCAAAGGTCGCCATCCCCGACGACGTCCTCAACGCGCCGGTGGAAGCGGCAAAGGGCGACGCCTCCAACTCGTAGGTCGAGACCCCTCCGGTTTCGACAATCATGTAGGTCAGGTTCCTTGGAACCTGACAAAATACTCATCGACCGAGTTGTCTACGACTTCATAGACGCAATGGTTGGAATGTGTCAATAGAAATGAGACAGATTTTTTCATAATCAGGCCGCTTGAGGTCCTTGGTCGGGCTTGCTGATCCTGACCTCTGTGGGCAACTCCCGCGGCGATCTTGACAATGACGCACAGATCACCATAGCCGACGTTGTGTATCTCAATGACTACATGTTCACCGGCGGCCCCGAACCGGTGCCAGACTTGATGTTAGCCGATGTTCAGTGTGACTGCGCCATCGACATTTCCGACTTAGTCTTCCTGGTTGACCACATGTTCACGGGTGGCCCCGCTCCGGACATCTGTTACAAGTCCGCCGAGTAGGGCGCGTGCGAGTTGAACCCCGAGAGCAGATAAGCCTCACCCCCACAAGACGCCCTTGACAGTCCGGCAGCCTTTGCTTTCCACACCGGCCAAGGGCGAACTTCCGCCAGAAGCTCGCGACACCGACGTATCCGAATATCCGGTCCGGGCCGGATATTTTTGTTTGTAAATCGCGAATTCTTTATTATACTTTGGCTTAAGGACGATTTGGACAGAAAGAAGACATAATCACAGTGGTTACTTACGTCCCCAATCGAAGACTACAGTTATCTATAACCCGCAAAGAGGTATGACATGGGAAGAAGACTGCTAATGGTCGCCATGGGACTGCTTTACGCAGGGTCAGTCGCGGCCGAGAGAGTGGACCTCGGTACCGGCGTTGATGGGGTCAACGTGGTACTCGAGCAGTCAAATCCGGAACACATCGTGGTGCGTTTCGACGTCGGCGCTTTCGACAGGGAAGCAGTCGATATCAACGGTGAGAGTTACAACCTTCTGAAAGTCGCGGATGAGCCGCTTTGGACCGTCGAGGGGGAACCCTCCCTCCCCAAGCTGTGCCGCGCCGTCATCATTCCGGACGACGCCCGGATGGAGGTCAACATTCTCAAATCCGAGTACGTTGAGTTCCATAACATGCCGGTGGCGCCCTCCAAGGGTCATCTGCCGCGTACGGTCAACCCGGATCTGGTGCGGTACACTTTCGGCAACGTCTATCAGGAGCACGAGTGGTATCCGGGACCGGTGGCCGATATCCGCGAGCCTTTCATTTTGCGCGATTACCGCGGCGCCGTGGTTGAGTTGAACGCCTTCCAGTATAACCCCGGCACGCAGACGCTGCGCGTCTATACGTCGGTGACGGTGGAAGTGGTCAGCGCCGGTCCGGGCGAAATCAACGTGCTTGAGAACAGCAAGCGCTCGGAAGTGCTGATACCGGACTTCGAACTGATCTATAAGCGACGTTTTCTGAATTACCAGGAGGTGAGTCAGAAGTATACCCCGGTGAGCGAGTTCGGCGACATCCTGGTGATCAGCTACGACGCCTTCTCCGCCGAGATGCAGCCGTACGTCGACTGGAAGATGCAGAAGGGGATCAAGACCACGCTGGTGAATCTGTCCACCATCGGCAACGTGGCCACCTCGATCAAGAACTTCATTCATGCCATGTACGACAGCACCAATTTGGCGTTTGTGCTGCTGGTGGGGGACAGTCCGCAGTTGACCACCTTCACCTCCGGCGGCGGCGGGGCCGACCCGATGTACGCCACTTTGGCCGGCGGGGACAGTTATCCCGAGATCTTTGTCGGGCGCTTTTCCGCCGAAAACGTGGATCAGGTGGCGACACAGGTGGAGCGGACGATTACCTACGAGTCCGGCCCGGTCGGCGGTACATGGTTCCACAAGGGAACCGGCATCGCTTCGAACCAGGGTCCCGGCCACAACGGCGAGTATGACAACGCCCACATGGATCTCATTCGCCAGGACCTTTTGAATTACACCTATACCAGCGTCGATCAGTTCTACGATCCCAGCGCTACGGCCTCGATGGTCACCAACGCCCTGAACGAAGGCCGCAGCATCATCAACTACTGCGGGCACGGCAGCACCACGGCCTGGAGCACGACGGGATTCAGCAACTCGAATGTCAATGCCCTGGTCAACGATAACATGTTGCCGTTCATTTTCAGCGTGGCCTGCGTCAACGGCCAGTTCACCGGTTACACCTGTTTCGCCGAGGCGTGGATGCGGGCGACCCACTCCGGCGGGGAGCCGACGGGAGCCATCGCTTGTTACATGTCGTCGATCAACCAGTCCTGGAATCCTCCCATGTGGGCCCAAGACGAGGCGGTCGATCTTCTGGTGTCCGACGCCATGTCTACTTATGGCGGCCTCGCCTTCAACGGGTCATGTCACATGATCGATATGGAGGGAGCCGGCGGTGTGGCTATGTACGAAACCTGGATTATTTTCGGGGATCCTTCGGTGCAGGTACGGACCGACACACCCGCCCCGATGACGGTCAACCACGCCGGCGCGGTTTTCTTCAACATGTCCGAGTACGAAGTCGAGGTGGTCGGTGTTGAAGGCGCCCTGTGCGCTCTTTACGCCGACGGCATCCTGTACGGCTCGGCCTACACCGACGCCGGCGGCAACGTTCTCGTGCCGATCAACCAGATGCTGCCGATCGGTACGCCGATCCTTCTGACGGTCACGGCTTACAACCACGAGACGGTGGTGGACACCGTTATGGCCGCGACCGACCTGACCATCATGCACGACCCGCTGGGTGACACCAAGGACACCGCCAACCCGTATGAGATCGTCTGCACCATCTACTCCGACACGACTCTGGACCAGGGTCTTTTGAAGTACCAGGTCAACTCAGTCTGGTACGAGGAGACGTTGGAACTGGTGCGCATGGGTGACGACTACGTCGGCTACATCCCGGCGCAGCCGGCCGGCACACAGGTCGACTATTACCTTTGGGCTTCCAACCTGGCGGGTGACGTCGACTCCACCGAGACGTTCAGCTTCTTCGTGATCGACTACGGCGTGCTGATCGACCCGACCTATGCCCAGACCACCGCCCCGGTTTACGACACCGTCTGGTACAACCTCACCGTCACCAACGACGGCGTGCTGGAGGACGACTACGCACTATCGTTTGCGGGCAACAGTTGGGAGACGTCGCTGTGGGATGCTACCGGCACAGCCGAGATCAGCGCCACCACCAGCCTGATCGGAGATGAAACCTTCGATTTCCAGGTGCGCGTCCTGATCCCGGTGAGTTGGGAGGACGAGTACGATTCGATCATCGTAACGGCCACCTCCACCGGCGATCCGTCATACACCGCCGCGGCGATACTTAAGACCATCTCGGCCGGCCAGCCCTGGCCGATTCCGTTCACGGAGAATTTCCCGACTTCGTCGTTCGACATGACCAAGTGGGAAGGCACGGCCGGCGCCGAAATCAGCACGGTCGGCATGAATGAGCCGAGTCCGGAATACAGCATGAACCTGGACGGCAGTCGGTCCGCCGATACGGCCTACACCGAGCAGATCGACTTGCGCGGCGAGAACAATGTGATTCTCAGGTACTATTACCAGCGCACGGGCGGCGGCGATTCACCGGAGACGGGTGACGATCTGTTCGTCGAGTATATAGATTCCGTCGGAGCCTGGCATCTGCTCGACCAGCGGTTGGGGTCCGGCGCGGACATGACCGATTTTGAAGAAGTGGTGATACAACTCCCGGCCGGCGCATACCACTCCGGCTTCCGGGTGATGTTTCGCAATATCGGTACCGGCGGCAACTACGACGACTGGTTCGTCGACGATATTTACATCGGCTACCCGCCTGACTACGAGATGACACTGACGCCGTGGTTCCAGTCGCAGTACGGCCCGGCCGGCGACACCGCTTCGTATCTGCTGGGCGTGGTCAACAAGGGACGGCTCGAGGATTCATACGACCTGGCCCGCTCCAGCGGCGATTGGGACGTGCTGTTTTACGACGAAACCGGCGGCACCGAGATCACCTCGACCGACGTGATACCGTCGGGCGACACCCTCAACATTATAGTGAAAGTGGCCATTCCCGAGAGCGCCGAGGTTCACCAGGTCGACACCTCGATTGTCTCCGTCCAGTCTCAGAACGAGGTTGGCGTCGGCGCCTCGGCGACCTTCGCCACCATGTCCGGCGGCCTGCCCTTGGCCTTCCCGTGGACCGAGTCGTTTGTCACCACCGCCCTGTCATCCGACTGGTTCGTAAATACCGGCGCGGTAGTTTCGCAAAACGGCCTGGCCCCGCCCTCGCCGCCGTATTCGCTCAATCTCGACGGCGGCGGCGACACTGTGTGCACGCGGGTGATCGATATCTCCGGCTCCTCCGGCGCCGTTTTATCTTACTGCTACCAGCGTGGCGGCGGCGGTGAACCGCCCGAGCTCGGCGACAATCTGTTTATCGATTACAAGAACGAGTTCGGTGCGTGGGTCACGTACCAGACGCACCCCGGCGGCGGGGCGGCGATGACGCAGTTCGAGTACGTCAATGTGCCTCTACCCTCGGATGCCATCCACGCCGGGTTCCAGCTCCGGTTGCGCTCGGTCGGCACCAGCGCCGGGAACGATGACTGGTACGTGGACGACATCCGCATCGACTACGCGCCTTCGATCGCCATCTACCCTCAGACCATGAATGAGTATCTGTCGCCGGGTGAAGAGACCTCGTGCGATCTGCGGATCTCCAACGGCGGTCCGGGCGGGCTGAATTACAGCCTGAACGTGCAGCAGGTGCTCGGTCGCGGCAGCGTCTTCGACGCCCTCTTCCAGGCCGGCCTGGTGGAGCCGGCGTGGCGGGTATACCCCGAGGACTTTTACGGTTGGGTCGATGAGAAGGGAAGCGACAATCCGGGCATCGGTTATCCGGTCCTGCGCAACGCCGGCGGCCCCGACCTGTTCGGCTACTACTGGGTCGACTCCGACGAACCGGGCGGACCGACTTTCGCCTGGGATGACATCTCAGCCACCGGCGTCGATGTTGTCGGGAGTCTGGGCGACGACACCTATGCCGGTCCTTACGACCTGGGTTTCAGCTTCCCGTATTACGAGAACGTCTACACCCAGGTGTACATCTCATCGAACGGCATGATCGGGTTCTCGACAACCGACCTGGGCTCGCGCTGGAAGACGACCATTCCGACCTCGACCACGCCCAATAACATGATCTGCTGGCTCTGGGATGATCTGAATCCGAACCACCTCACCAACACCAATGACCACGTGTATGTCGACACGTCCGGCGGCAAGTTCGTCGTCCAGTTCACCGACTACCCCGAGTACGGTGGTCAGGTGGGCGACGTCATCACGGCGCAGGTGATTCTCTATCCCAACGGCGGCATCAAGATGCAGTATCTGAGCATCGCTCCCGGATTCGACACCCAGTCGGGCGCAGTCGGCATCGAGAACGGCGACGGCACCGACGGATTGGAGATCGCCTTCGCCACATCGTACTTGCACGACAGCCTGGCGGTGGTGATCGCCAAGCCGGCGCAGTGGCTGTCTTTGGATCAGTTGGGCGGCGTGCTGCCCCCCGGCGGTGCGGACACCATTCTCTGCCAGATCAACGCGGCCGAGCTCGACAGCGGGCTGTACAGTGCTAATATCACGGTGACTTCGAACGATCCCGATCCGGCCGACAACCCGTTCGTGATCACGGTCGAGCTATCCGTGGGCGCCGGCGGACCGCCGCTGGTGTGCGGTGATATCGATGACGACGGCGCCGGACCGAACGTAGGCGATCTGGTGTACATGGTTGATTTCATGTTTAACGATGGACCGCCGCCGCCCGTCCTGGAGGCGGCCGACGTCGACGGCTCAGGCGGTGATCCGGATATCGCCGACTTGATCTTCATCGTTGACTACATGTTCAACGGCGGACCGCCGCCGCACTGTGGGCAGTAAGCCAATAGGTCGTCCGACCATAAGCAGACATTGGTCACCCCCGCTCCGGCGGGGGTGACCTTCAATTGATCTCTCTTGTGCTCCGGGCACGCAAGTGAGAGTGAGAAAGACAGAGCTCGGAGTAGGTTAGCCGGCGTAATCGGCCGGCTGGTAGCCCAACGTACCCACCACCGGTACCGTCTGGAGGAATGATGAGCGTTTCGATAAGACTTCTGTGTTGTTTACTACTGGGAATCGGCGGCCTGGCCGCTGCCGCTGAAGACGGCATGGATCCCAATCCGCTTCCGATCGGCTTCACCGAGGAAGAACTGACGCGGCTGCACGAGATCGGCATGGACCACGTGGCCACCGCACCGCCCGCGGTGACCATCCGCAACAGCGCCGAATGGGAACGTTCGCAGGGTGTTATTATTCGCTATCCTTTCGGCATTTCCTACGCGATTATCGCCGAGATGGCCGAGGACCTCATGGTCACGACGATCGTGGCCAATTCCTCACAGCAGTCGAGCGTCCAGTCCTACTACGCCGCCAACGGCGTCAACCTGGCCAACTGCGACTTCCTCATCGCCCCCACCAACACCTACTGGACCCGCGACTACGGGCCGTGGTTTATCTTTGAAGGCGGCGGCGACATGGCCATCACCGATCCCATCTACAACCGTCCCCGGCCGCAGGACGACGTCATCCCGCAGGCCATCGGCGCCGCCTGGGGACTGACCGTCTACGGCATGAGCCTGGCGACCCCGGGCGGAAACCACATGTCCGACGGTCTAGGGCGATCGATATCAACGAGGCTGGTTTACGATGAAAACACGTCCTTCACTCACGCCGAAGTTGATTCGATAATGCAGGCTTACACCGGCAACGAGTTCACCGTTCTGGACTATGTCGAGTCGGGCGGAATTCACCATATCGACGTATGGGCGAAGTTTCTAAGTCCGACCACGATACTAGTCAAAGACGTATCGACCAGTAATTCTTCTTATGCGCTCCTGAATGCGCGGGCCGAGCAACTCTCTCAGATGACCAGCGCCTGGGGTAAACCGTACACGGTGGTGCGTGTCTTCTGTCCATCCGGGGCCGGCTATACCAATTCCATCATTCTTAACAACAAGGTGCTGGTGCCGATTATCAACAACGCCTACTATGATAACCTGGCACTGCAAGTTTACCAGGACGCCATGCCCGGTTATGAGGTACTCGGTTTTACCGGATCGTGGTTGTATGACGACGGGCTACACTGCCGGGCGATGGGCGTGCCGGACTCGAACATGCTGTGGGTGAAGCACGTGCCGCTTCAGGACCAGAGCGACACTGTCAACGATTACTATGTCGGTGTCACAGTTGTCGACCATTCCGACGCCGGTCTCATCCCCGATTCGCTGAAGATCTTCTACAGCATCAACGACGGGCCGTTCTACTCGGCGCCGCTGTATGCCGAGGCCAAGCAGGATTCCTTCTACGGTTACATTCCGGCCCAGTCGGGCATCGGCGAGGTGGCCTATTACATTCAGGCGGCCGACAGTTCCGGCCGCGTCGAGACCCACCCCTTCATCGGGGCGCCCGGCGCCCACAGGTTCTCCATGGAACTGCCGCCGGAGCTTGAGATAGCGGAGAGCGAGGTTTACGACAGCCTGCAGCCGGGCGATGTGAGCGTACAGTCGGTGCGGGTCCGCAACCACGGCGGCGGGGTTTTGCGGATCAGTTTTTCCTCCGGCGACGCCTGGTTGACCTGCGACCCGAGCGAACAGGAAGTCTACCCCGGCGACAGTCTTGACTTTGCGATGACCATCGCATCCGAGCAGATGGCCTACGGCGACAACGCCGGCTCGCTCGATTTCACCAGCAACGACGGCGGCAACCCCTCGGGCAGTATCGCGGTTTACGCACATCTATACACGCCGGACATTTTTATTGCGGAGACGTCGATCGATGAAAACCTGGAAGAGGGCGACAGCTCTATCTACGAGTTGGTGATCTACAACTACGGCCCGGGGCGACTCGACTTCGAAGCGGTGGGACAGATGTTCCAAAACAAGAATGCCTCTATCAGTTCGGCGCCGACCCCCTCGGCCGTGCCGCGCGAACTTCTGGGCTATCACGCACCAGGCCTGGACAAGGACGATCCGGCCGAGCCTTTCTATGCGCCAAGGCGAGCCGGTTACGGCGGTCCGGACGGTTACGGCCATGCCTGGGTCGACTCCGATGAGCCGGGCGGCCCGAGCTACGCCTGGGTGGACATCTCAGGTGACGGCGCCGAGGTCGTGCTCGGGGATGACGAAGCGACGGCGGCTCTTGGCATCGGGTTCGATTTCCCGTTTTACGACAGTGTTTACAACCAGCTCTACATCGGCTCCAACGGTATAGCCGCGTTCGATGAGGGCATCAGCAGCCGCTCCAATTCCAGCCTGCCGAACACAGGTTTCACCAGCCTTATCGCGATGTGGTGGGACGACCTCGACCCCCGCAAGGGTGGGCACATCTACTACTACCACGACGCCGCCAACCAGCGCTTCATCGTCAGCTTTGTCGAAATCAGATTCTACTCCGGGGCCAGTGGGACCGGGTCGCTGAACTTCCAGCTTATTCTCAACGCCGACGGCGGCATCAAGCTTCAGTACGGTTTGATGGATCCGGGCGTGCTGACTCTGGCGAGTGCGACTATCGGCATCCAGAACGCCGAGGCCGACGACGCTCTGGAGATTGTCAACAACGCCGTCTACATGCACAACGATCTGGCGGTGGAAATCACGGCCGAGCACTGGTTGTCGGTGTCGCCAGCCGGTGGGTCGATAGAGCCGTTCGGCTCCACCTCGATCAACGTCGGGTTCAACGGCGCCGACCTCGCCACCGGGCTTTACAGCGGGCAGGTTCTGGTGTCATCAAACGACCCGGACGCTCCATCTTGGAGCTTGCCGGTCAGTCTGACCGTGGCGGCCTGGGTCTGCGGGGATATCGACGGTAGCGGCAGCGGACCCGATATCGGAGACCTGGTCTACCTGGTGGATTTCATGTTCTCCGGCGGCCCGCCCCCCCCGGTGATTGAAGCGGCCAACGTCGACGGCGAGGGCGGTATTGATATCGCCGATCTGGTCTACCTGGTGGATTTCATGTTCAACCAGGGCCCTGCCCCGGCTTGTCCCTAGCTCAGGCGGCGCCGACCGGCAGTAGCGGGCGAGTGCGGCTCGCATGGGGCAAAGGCTGGGGTGACATTTCAACCCGTCTGCTTGGAAACGGCTTTAGGCGGGCTCGGAACTCCTTGATACAGCAGCGATTTTGTGCAAAAGGCGCTTGATTTTGCGACCGGAATGATTAATCTTACGGTGTCTTTTTTTGATTAAGCCTTTTTGTGGCATGGCACGTCATAAATAAGGTGACAAGTTCGTAGGAATAGGAATAGGAATGAGCGGAAGTACTATGTTGAGGAAAAACAATCTGGTGGGCATGGCCGCTGTTTTGATCGGCTGTTTTCTGGCTCAAAGCGTTTTCGCCAGGGTATCGGCTGATCTTTCGGACCGCAAACAGCGGGAAAATCGGCTGTCGACGATGGTTCCGGCCGAGGAGATCGCCGAGCATAACATCGGCCTCATCCAGCTGGCCGTTGCCAACAACGGATCATTCGGCAAGAACTACAACAACGGCCTAGACCAGGACGCCTTCACCGGCGCCGACATCGGGTTTTCATGCCAGTACCCCAAGAATTCACGCATCGAGTACCTCTACGGCGGAGCTTTTTGGATCGGCGCCGTGTTGGGGCGCGATACCCTGGTTTCGGTCGGCCATGACGGCTGGTCCTTCGAGGGCGAGATGTTCCCGGACGAGGCCCCGTTCGGCAAAATGGTCTACCGCTCAATCACCGACCCGACCAAGCCCGAGTTCATGGACGCCATTTCGGAGCAGGACTACATCGCCGTGTATACCGACACGTGTATCCCTTGCGTCCCGGATAACGACTATTTCGGACGTCCTCACGTACCGCTGAACATCGAAGTTACACAGCGTTCCTTCGCCTGGTCCTATGCCTACGCCGAGGATTTCATCCTGTTCGACTACTTGATCAAGAATATCGGCTCGCGCGAGTTGACCAACGTCTATATGGGTGTTTACGTCGACGCCGATGTCTGTTTCGACTGCCAGGGCACCAATCAGGGTTTCGCCGACGACTTGTGCGGATTCCTCCACACCTACCCGGCGACTTACGGCGCCTGCACTTATGACGACACGGTTTTCATTGCCTGGATCGCCGACAACGACGGTGATTTCACGGTTGTTTATGAGTCCGGTCTTCACCCGACACCCAATGTGTCGGCCACGCGCATAGTGCGCACGCCATCTCACGAGTTGGAGGTCAGCTTCAATTGGTGGATCGGCAACGGCAATGCGGCTTTGGACTTCGGGCCGAGAGAGCGGGCCAACCAGGGTGTCTGGCAGGAAGACTGGCGCGACTACGGCACCGGCGGCCTCGGCACCCCGGAGGGGGACGTCAACAAGTACTACGTCCTGCGAAACAAAGAGTTCGACTACGACCAGGCGTTCACCGCCTCCATCCAGCCGAACGACCCGCTCTGGCTCTACCCCAACCAGGAACTGGCCGGTCCTTTTACTATGGGCTACGATACCCGTTATCTGCTTTCGTTCGGTCCTTTCGATATTCGCCCCGGGCAGACCTTGCCGATCTCGTTTTCATACGTGGCCGGAGGGAATTTCCATAAAATGGACGGCAACCTGGCAAACCTGCCGGACCATCCCGGTGAGTACTATGCCAACCTGAGCTTCGCCGACCTGGCCTTGAACTCCACCTGGTCCTCGTGGGTTTACGACAACCCGGGAGTCGACACCGACGATGACAAATACTTCGGGAGGGCCCACTACTGCACCACTTACGGGGCCGACGACGAGATGATTATCGAAGAGTACTACTATGAGGGTGACGGTGTCCCGGACTTCCGGGGGGCGTCGCCGCCGCCACCACCGGATTTCTGGATTGAGCCGTCGGTCGGGAAGCTCAGCATCAGGTTCAACGGCCTGCGCAGCGAAACGACCGAGGACGTGTTTTCTCGGAGTATCGACTTTGAGGGCTACCGGGTCTACCTGGCGCGCGACCTCCGCCCGGCCAGTTACATGCTCGTCGCTTCTTACGATCAAGAGAATTACAATAAGTTCGTCTACAACCCCAACCGTACAGGCAGTCCCGGCTATCAGCTTTATGACGTCCCGTTTACCATCGATCAGCTAAGGTGCCTTTACGGCGATAGCTGCGGCGACCCCAACTTCGATCCCGAAAGCTATTCGCGCAGCAGTCCATACATCCATCCCGACTTTCCCGATTCGATGTTCATCTTTATTCCCCAGGATTTCAACGTCTCCGAACTGGGTGTAGAGACGCCGATCCGCAAGATCTACCCCGGCCAGCCGCGGCCGGCCACCGCCGATCCGGACTCAGGGCTGCCGGGGGAGTTGACCGAGGACGGGTATTTCAAATACTATGAGTACCGCATCGACATCGTAGATCTTCTGCCGACGGTGTCCTACTTTGTCAACGTGACCGCCTTCGATTACGGTTCGCCGGTATCGGGTCTGACCTCGCTGGAGACAGCAGTCACTCTGGGCGCCCAAGAGGCATACCCCCTTAGTTCTTGGCAAGACGTTGAGAGTGGCGATCTCAAGGTTTACGTCTATCCTAACCCATATCGTATCGACGACGTCTACCGTGAGCGAGGTTTCGAAGGTCGCACCGAGTTGGATCGGCCGCCGGACCGGACGCGCGCCATCCATTTCGCCAACCTGCCGCCCAGGTGCACCATCCGCATTTTCACCGTCGACGGCGACCTGGTAAGAGAGATAGAACATAACGCGGAACCGTCCGACGCTATGGCCACTCACGAATCCTGGAACCTGATCACGCGTAACACCCAGTTGATCGTTTCCGGGATGTACTACTGGACCGTCGAGGACGAAGACGGCGGCGTGCAAGTCGGTAAACTGGTGGTGATTATGTAAGATACCGTTAGGGTATCAGCCGCAAACAACGACCGCCGCATCTCCCGGTGCGGCGGTTTTTCTTATGACCCGGCGCCGGATCACCCAACGCCCGACGTCAGAGCAAAAGACGGAGACCTGAAATGACCGAGTTTGGCGACGACACCCCGAGCGAATACCCGATCGACGGCACGCTGGACTTGCACATGTTTGCCGCCGACGAGACCCGCGAGGTGGTCTCGGAGTACGTCGCCGAGTGTCTGAGACGGGGCATCTACTCGTTACGTATCGTGCACGGGAAAGGGCTCGGTGTGCAAAGGCGCATTGTGCGCTCAGTGCTCGAAGAACATCCCATGGTCGAGCGCTTCTACCATGAGGGCGGGTCCGGCGGCGGCCGGGGGGCGACGGTGGTGGACCTCAAGCGCCCGTGACGGCCGACAGAAGACTTCATCATTGGACTCCGCTCAGTGTTACGTTGCGCGAGGTTGATGATGACCCTTTAGGCGTGCCCGCTGAATCTTCAGTAGGGTAGGTCTGTCCGCAGACCTGCCGTTAAACGTTGCGTCAGGTCTTGTCCCGTTGAAAGCGGAATGTGACCTAACGGCCTATTGAATAATCGCCGGGTCACACTCCGCCTGCGGCGGATCAAGACCCGGTGAAACAGTCGGCGTCAACGGGAAGCGCGACGCGTGAAGATCAGGCTTGCCTGCCCCGTCAATCCTCCAGGCGGCGGATGTAAACCCACAAACCGACTACCAGCACCGTTATAAAAAGCGTAGCCAATCCCAGCCCCTTGCGACGGAAATAGTATTCATCGATTAAGGCCGCCGAGTTGGCCCGCACCTCCATCGCTTTGTCGTAGCCGACGTCGGCCAGGGTCAGAATGGTGTCAAGGGCGAAAGCGTGCACCTGCGTTCGGGTAGCGATCAAGGTCTGCTGTACCTCCTTGAGGCGGAACTCCTCATCGGTGGTCATCATCCCCTTGGCGACGGCATCATCCAGCACCGTCCGCGCTTCTGAGGAGGCTCCAGCCAGCTTCTCAATAGCCAGAGACATGCCCGCCGCAACGGCCAACCCCTGAGTGCCGTCGTCGTCTGAATGACAATTGACGCAAAGCGCCGGCTCCCGCGCGCCGACCATCTGATCGTTCGGCTGCTCGATCAAGTGATGCGAGTGGCAGGTTTCGCACATCGGGAAATCGTTCTCCTCGAAGGCCGCTCGGTGCGGCGAACGATTGAACAACTCCGCCTGGATGGCGTGACAGTTGCCGCACACGAACGACAGCGAGGTCACCCCCGGTGGGGCGGCACCGTGGTTGCCGTGACAGTCGTTGCAGGCCGGGGCGCCCAGGTCCTTGCGCCCAAGCAAGGCCTGACCGTGGACGGACCGACGGTAGTCCTCGAACTGGTCGGTCGGAATTCCGTAGCCGGCCATGTATTCGGCGTCGGCGTGGCACTTGGCGCAAGTGTGGGCGAGGTTCAACGGGTGCGTGCTGGAATGGGGCATCCTGGCGTCGCCGATCTGATGAACTCCATGACACGATACGCAATTGGCTACTTTGACGTCGCGTTGTTTATACAGCCTTTGACCGTGGATCGAGGTTTTGTACTTGGCCAGTTGATCGGTCGGCAGCGACGGGTCGTGTTCGTGCATGTAAGTGGCGTCACTGTGGCAACGGGCGCAGAAGCCCGGCGCGTCGAGAGGACCGGGCGCCCCCAGCCAACCGGGCAACTCGCGTACTTCGTCCATGTCGTCAAGAGCCGCATCGCCGCCGTGGCAATCGATACAACCCAGCCCTTTTTGGATATGGACGTCACGCGCGATAGTGTGAGACGGGCCGGTCTCTTCGTTCTCGAATTCCTGGTGGCAGGTGAGGCAGTTGTCTTGAGCCGCGACGGCAACTGGATTCATCGTTGCGGCGTCGAGGATCAGCAGTAACAGTATTGCATTCTTCACAGCCACCTCCTACTCCAGAATGTATCCAAGCGAGGTCATGACAATAACAAAGGCCAGCACCAACAGGCCAAAGGCTGTGAACAGTTTCGACGGCTGTCCCTTGACGGACCGGCGATTCAAGTACGGCGCCAGCGTCCAGATGAGACCGCCGATGGTGAAGACACCGATGCCGAATAGTTCGCCCTCGATAAACCAGACGTGAGCCGGCAACAGCTTGAGAGCCTGAAAGGCGAACATGAAGTACCACTCCGGCCGTATCACCGCCGGCGGCGGCGCGAACGGATCGGCCTTGGCCCCCAGCGGCCAGTGAATGGCGCCCACACCGTCCGGGAAGAGTACGGCCAGGACGGCCAATATATTCAGTACGATCAGCCAAACCAATAGATCGCGCAGTAGGAAGTTGGGGAAGAACTTCTGGTAACGCTTTTCCGAGGCTGGCTTGTTCGCCCAGTCCACCGGTTCACTCATCCCCTGCCGCTGCAGAAACAACAGATGCGCCGAGAGCACCAATGTCGTTATCCCCGGCAGAATCGCCACGTGCAGTCCGAAGAAGCGACCGATGGTGGCGCCGGTAACCTCCTCGCCGCCGCGCATAATGATGAGAAGCTGCTTGCCGATGCCGGGTATTGCACCGGCCATACCGGTGCCGACGCGGGTGGCGAAGAAGGCCAACTCGTTCCATGGCAGCAAATATCCGGAAAAGCCGAACATCAGCGACAAACCCAGCAGCACCATGCCGGAAAGCCAGGTCAACTCGCGCGGCTTGCGGTAGGCCGAGGTGAAGTAGACCGAGAACATGTGAATGAACACGGCCAGGATCATCAGGTTGGCCGACCAGGAGTGCAAAGAGCGGATCAACCAGCCGAACGACACGTTGGAGATGATGAAGCGCACCGACTCATACGCCGATTCGGCGCCCGGACGGTAATACATTAACAACAGGATGCCGGTCAGCACTTGCACGATGAACAGAAAGAGGGAGATGCCGCCGAAGTAGTAAAAGATCGAGTGGCCGTGGACCGGCACCACCTTGCCCTTCATGTACTCGACCAGGGCGTCGAGCTTGAACCGCTCGTCGAACCAGCGGTAGAGCAAAGAAAACAGTCGACTGTTGGAGGAGGCGGTCGCCATCAGGTGTCCTCCCGGCTGACGAAGATGGTCCCATCGACTTCATTGACGGCATAGACGGCCAGCGGCGCCGGCGGCGGCCCCGAGATGTTCTTGCCGTCGATACCGTACCGCCCGTTGTGGCAGGAACACCAGATGATGCCGAGATCGGGCCGGTGCTGCACGGTGCAATCAAGATGGGTGCAGGTGGCTGAGAGCGCCTTTAGCTCACCGCTATCGCTAAGGAAGACAATCCCCAACTCGCGCCCGTACTTGAAGTACTTGGCCTTCTTGGGATCGGCCTCGATATCGGCCCGCGCGAAAGGCAGCTTCAACTGGGACAGCTTGGCCTCACCGGCCGCCGGCGGCACGATGAACCTGGCCGCCGGATACAGAATCGAGCCGAGCGCGGCCAACGCTCCCCCGCCGAGCACGATATTGAGAAAACCTCGGCGGCTTGGTTTGTTCTCCGACACTTCACCTCCGCAAAGACAGATCGACTCAATCGGTAATGGTAATGCCGGCAACGGCTCATGTCAAACGGAAACGACCAAGTAATCGGCGCAATCGATCTATTTTGTCTCTTTGCCACCAACCACGGCTATGGCGTCGATCTCGACCAGCGCACCCTTGGGCAGCTCCCTGGCGGCCACGGTCACCCGCGCGGGGGGGTTGTCAGGGAAGTACTCCCCGTAGACCCCGTTGACGGCGCCGAAGTCGGCCATTTCCACCAGGTAAATGGTTGTTTTGACGACGTCGGCGAAATCGGCGCCGGCGGCCTGCAGAACCGATTGCAGGTTGGCCATCACCCGGCGGCACTGCTCGGCGGCGCCGGCTCCTGCCAGTTGGCCGGTGGCGGGGTCCAGTGCGATCTGGCCGGAGCAATAGATGGTCGAGCCGCCGGTGTGACCTTGACCGCCTGCGAATAGGGACCGAGCGCGGCCGGAGCCTGATCGGTCGAGATGATCTTTTTCATGCTTCCTCCATCCGATTTCTTCTGTAGCCGGCGTACATCCTGGTCGGCCGGCAGCCCCTCGGCGCGGCGGACAAGGATGTCCGCCACTCACGGAATATACCGGCGCCGACAAGCGGCTCCAACCGATTTCCCCGGTGGCGGCCGAATCCAAATGGTCGGCGTTCGTCCTCGTGCGTCGGCCGTTTTTCGGTGCGGCCGATGGGTGCGCGTGTCGGCCACGGAAACCTTCAGTTATGACCGCGAAGAGAGCAGGCCACGCCGAAAATTTTATACAAAGCTCCCCTTGACATTGGCGTTGAAAATGGTTTGATTTGGCTACACCGCTATCGAGCAAAGTAGAATCATCCGCACCGGTTCGCAGTTGGACGCCGATTCTCTGGTGGTTGCATCCCGGAGTCTCGCGTGTCCCGATCAAACAGTACGATGATTGAGAGCGTTTAAGGTAGCGGCGTGAAAATGTGGCAGTCGACTGCGACGGGCCGATGCCCGGCCACGTCACGACGGCCGTGACAGCCCAATCCGGGCGCCATAGGGAATAGCATGTACGTCATTGAAAAAACAGATTACGGTTATCACTTGACTTTCGGCGGCAGCATTTTTGCCGACGAGATGTCTCTGTGGGTTGAAGAGTCGGAGCAGGTGCTGGCGACGCAGCGGGGAAGCTTCTCCGTCTTTGTGGACATGCGCACGCTTCAGCCGATCTCGGCCGATGCACAAGTGCATATGCAAAAGGGTCAGCGCCTGTACAAGCAAAAGGGCATGGAGCGTTCGGTGGTGATATTGAGCGACCCTACTCTGACCCGACAGTTCACTCGTATTGCCCGGCAGACCGGTATCCTGCCGTGGGAACGCTACATCGACGCCTCAATCGAGCCCAACTGGGAGCAGATCGCGTTGGACTGGATAATCGACGGGAAAGAACCGAAGGAAAACTGAGGCGCCGAGCGGATCAGAATTGAGAAAGCCAAAACCGCTGGTGCCCTGGGTCTCGCCAACTTCCCTAACTCACTGCTACCTGTGAGGGAGCTTGTCCGCTAGGAGTTCATGCGGATCCGTGTCAGTCCACATGAAGCAAATGATGTCATAGGTGCGACCGAAACGTAAGCCCTCGTCCGTCTTGACCCCAAGCCCTTCGGCAGCAAAAAGTCCCGACGGTTCACCCGCCGGGACTGCAGTATAGGGTAATCGTCGCGATGCCCTAGCGTGACCTGGCCGTCTCGCGAGTTTTCAGGAAGTGTTCGTTGACCACTTCCCAGTTCATGACGTTGAAAATCGCGTTGACGTAGTCCTGGTGCATGTTCTGATACTTCAGATAGTAGGCATGCTCCCAGACGTCGACGCCCATGATCGGGGTCTCGCCCGACGTGATCGGGTTGTCCTGATTCGGGGTGCCGGTCAGCTTGAGTTCGCCGGCGCCATCGACCACCAGCCAGGCCCAGCCGCTGCCGAACACGCCCATGGCGGTGTTGACGAACTGCTCCTTGAACTTGTCCAGACCGCCGAATTTGGCGGTGACGGCCTCGGCCACCTCACCTTTGAAGGCGACTTTCGGGGCCAGAATCTTCCAGAAGAAGTCGTGGTTGACGTGCCCGCCGCCGTTGTTGCGGACGGCGGTGCGGATGTCGGCCGGAAGCCGGTTGAGGTTGCGGATCAAATACTCGGCGCTCTTGTCGGCCAGGTCGGAATGGCCTTGCAGCGCGGCGTTGAGCTTGTTGACGTAGGCGGCATGATGCCTCGAATGATGGATTTCCATGGTGCGGGCATCGATGTACGGCTCCAGGGCGTCGTACGCATAATCGAGTTCGGGAAGGGTATGGGCCATGATAAAATCTCCTGAGTTTGCCATTATTGCATAATGGACGGCTTTAATCTACTATTTATGATGTCTTTAACACTGCCGACGGCTCAAAGGTTCCGGTACCCGGCCGAGGGATTGAGGTCGGCTTCTGTTGACTCCGACCGAACGCAGGCCTACATTCTTGCCACACTATTTGCTCGCGGCAGTTCCGTTCAATCGGCGACCATTGGTTTCCGGAGGCAACACCTGGAGGAATGTAGGAAATGAACAGACCCGACTTTTCAGTTGCAGAGAAGCAACTGCTTATCTCTTTTAATCGTGTTGTCGCCTCCGACGGCGCGCCTGACCGTGGTTCTTTGGAGAAGCTCGGTAAGGCGTTCTTCAGCGACGATATCGTGGACTGGACAAACGCCTTCGGCAGCCTTAAAAGGGCGCGGCTACTGCGGGAAAAGGAAGGCCTGTTCTCGCTTTCGAAGCAAGGGGTGAAATACGCCGTGGAACTGACGAAGGAGGACTTCAACAAGGGATTCAGTGAGCATTTGATCAAGTGTGAAGAGAGCCGCGCTCATGCCCGTTTCTGCGAGCGAGTCTACGGGAAAAACCTGTGCCAATGCGACCTGATGGATATGGAACAACTGCAGACGCTGCTTGAGCTCACGCGGCTGTTTCCCGATGATCGTGTCCTCGACGTGGGTTGCGGCACCGGAGTCATTGCCGAGCATATTTCAGATCTGACCGGCGCACATTTGGTGGGCATCGATATCGCCGAGGGAGCTATCAAGTACGCCCGGGCGCGGACTGAAGGCAAACGGGACCGTCTCGAGTTCCAATCCATGGATATGGAGACAATGGAGTTTCCGGGGGCAAGCTTTGACGCTCTTATCGCAATCGACACACTGTACTTCGTTGAGAATCTGGAGACCGCCGTGGCGAGCATGAGTCAAGTTATACGCCCCGGCGGACGGATGGGTATCTTCTACTCCCAAATCCTAAGGCCCGAACACCCCAAGGACTTGCTGCTGCCGGATGGGACGAAACTGGCTCAGGCGCTGAGGGCGAACAACCTTGGTTTTCGAACGGTCGAGTTTACGACCCAGGAAAGGAGTCACTGGGTCAGATGCGAGCAGGCAGCCGATGAACTAAAAGCTGAGTTCGAGGCGGAAGGCAACTTGGAGATTTACCAGGCCATCGTGGATGAAGCCGGGCGCCTCTTGAAAATCTACGATTCCGGTCGCAGCAGCCGCTTCCTGTACCTTGTGTCGTGAGGTCTTTGCCGCGAGCCTCCAGCCGGCGTCTCAAAGCCTATGCGTCAGGAGCTTGCTCTACTCCGCCCCGAACTTCACCCGCCAGATGCCGAGGGGCGTGTAGTAAAAAGCGCTGTCCACCTGTCGGCGGGCGAAATAGATGAACTTCGAATCAGGCGACCACGCCGGCCCGTAGTCGATATACTTCCCGGAGGTCAACTGATACAACCCATAACCCTTGCCGCGAGCGTCGGACACCCAGATGTGAGCGTTCTGATGGGTTGAGTCTTCCATCAGGAAAGCAATCCAGTCGCCGTTCGGCGACCAGGTGGGATATGACACGTCCCATAGATTGTAAACAACCGGTGTGGCGATGCCCCCGCCGATGCGGGGAATCGTCATGATGTCAAGGCCGTCTTCGAAGGCCAGCGTCTGACCGTCCGGCGACCAGGTCGGCCACTCCCCCTCACAACCGGAGTCCACGGTATCGGCGCAGGAGACTCTCGAGGTTTCGCCGTCGGGGTAGGCCACCACCAGGAGGCCGCCGTCCTGAACGGCGATCTCCGCACCCGAGGGGGACCAGCAGGGGCCGTCATCGTAATTGACAGCCAGTGTTTGGACGATGTCCCCGGTGGCGGGATCGAAGACCGTGATCCCGCCGGCCCGGACGAGAATGAGATCATGCACCCAACTCCAGTCCGGCTCCAGTCCGTAGCTGAATATCTTTTCCGGATCGCCGCCCGCGATTGGGCTCCTGTAAATACCCGAGTCCGTCTTATAGGCCACCCAGTCACCCTCGGGCGACAGTGTCGGATGCGAGCCTTCTTGACTGATCCGGACTATCGAGTCGGAACCGTTGCCATTGTCGCCGGTCGGACCTTTATCATCGTCGCCACAAGAGAGCGACAGCATCAAAGCCGGGAGTCCGAGGGTTGCCCAAAGTCTCCAATCAAAAACGCCTCTAATTGTCATCCCAGGTCCTCATAGCGAATGTGGTATGTCGCGTCCACGTATGATAGATGAATCCGGAGAATAGTCAAGCGCGAAGGTTCGCCGAGAGGCCCGTTACTTCCGCACCCAGTGGCTCTCCAGACGCTCGTTGACTACGCCGTCGGCGTTGCCGCGTTCGAGAAGCTCACTGAACCGCTCAGGACCGTGGATCGTAATCGTCAACCGCGCCCAACTGTTGTCCGGATCGTTCTCGATGCGTTTCGAGACAAAGTATATGACTATCTCGTTCTGGCCGACCACCGAATCGGCCTCATACCGGGTGGCGGCGCCGTTGTCTGAGAACTGGCGCAGGACCAGCGTTTCGCGGCTGTGATCGATGCTCATTATCCCCCAATCCTCGCGCACCCGGCCGACCGAGTCGGTATGCGTCGCCTCGTAGATGATACGGTTGTGTATGTGAATGAACTCCCCCCCGAGGATGATCGCGAACTCCCGCTCGCCGACGCCAGTGTCGTTGGCTTCAAACGCCGTCCCCTGCCACGACCCCAGGAGGAAGTCCAAAAGCTGGATGCCGGTCGGCTCAGCCTCGTCCTCGGCCGATGCGAGGGTTGAAACCAAAAGCACCAGAAGAAAGCCCAGCAATATACCCAGACCATGGCCTCGCAGGCTGGCACCTAATATCGTCAGATAAGGGCTGATCATCTGCAGTGAATCTCTCCGATCCGGTCAATGCGACTCGCCGGCCTCAAATCAGCACCCCCTCCTCCGAGCCGAGCTTGATCAACTCGATTTTGGCCGGGTCGCTGTTGCCCAGGTGGTAGCGGGTGTCAGCGAAGGCGATGTGATGCGCGGCCGGTTTGATCGGCTTGTCCTCGCCGAAGTACTCACGGCGCTTGGCCTGGAAGAGCCTCAGCCCTACGCTGTCCACCGCTACCGGGTCGGCGCCGACAGCCAGCCCGCCGTAGGTCCAGGTGTAGGTCTTGTCGAAATGATGCGGTCCAACGCCGTGAAACAGCGGCGTGAACAACACCAGTACGTTCAGCCTGGTCTTCCCCTTGACGATCGGCAATTCCCAGAGAGAGCCCAGCGGCGCGCAGGCGTTGTCGTGGTAGTTGGGCGGGTTGGGGTCGAACATGATGTAGTTTTTGATCAGGCTCCCGACGCCGCTCCAGGCGTGGGTGCGCATCGGTCGCGCGTTGATCAAGACAGTGGCCTTCTCGAAAATCGGATGACCGAGCACGCCACGATCTGCGATACCGATGTTCTCTTCCGGCACCCCGGCACCCATTAGGCGCTTCTTGATTGCCTGCTCCACCTGGGTGGTGGTCGGCAGCGGCGCCCACTCATTGCTCTTGACACCGACGATATCATCCGGCTTGACCAGTATCTTGAAACATTCCACCGGGTCCTTTTTGTCGAACAAAGCCATGACTGCCTGGTCCAACATGCGCTGCACGACCTCGCCGTTGATCTTGCCGTCGGCCGCAACTGCGTCTTTGTCGCGCACCAACACCACGCGCGACTTGGTCACCTCCTCAGTGACCTCCGGCGCGATTGCCGGCAACCCTATGGCCATGCCCAGCGCCGCACAGCCCGCCCCTTTAACGAAGTCGCGGCGCGTAATCAGATCGTTCTTTTTGTTCAGAGCTGGTCCTCGGTTACCATCTTCGCCTCCACCAGCGATTTCTTCATGCTATTCACCAGAGCCGTCGCGCGTTCATGGCTGACCGCGTCCAGCACCACTATTACATACCGGTCAAGGGTAAGCGCGCTTACCCATTTGTCGGCGGCCACCTTCGTGGCCCCCGTCTCGGCCGCTTCGGGCAGATAGTTGTCGATGAAACCGCCATGCGCTTCGCGCGCCTCCGGCGCGGACGGATACTCGATACACAGCAGGTAGGTCGTGCCGGGTTGGTAGGCGGCCAGGACGGCGTCCGTGTTTTCGCTGAGGTTCAGCACGTTTTGCTCGGCCAGGAAGTAGTGATAGTTGAGCGACGGGTGGATATGGAAAAACCGTTCGGTATGTTCAACCATTCCTTCCCTCGGCATTAACCTCACCAGGTGCGGAACCGCGCCTAGCGACGGCAGACGTTCAGCGATCGTGCGCGCCAGCGCCATGACCGCCGCTCGCGAATCCTCAGTCGTCTCATCGGCCGCCACGCAGACGTAGTATCGGTTCTGCCAGAAACAGATCACCCCGCCGCGCTGCTCGAAACCGCCGCCGATGCCTGACTCCTCCGACTCACGGGCGTAGCTGAACACACCGTAGGCATCGTCGGGCGTACCCATGTCGAAAATCTCAACGGTAATGTCCGGCCCGGCCGGCCTGGTGAATCGCCACACGGTCACCTCGCGGAAATCGTAAGACCGATAGACCTCACCGGCGCCGTCGATATAGTCGAAGATCGACTCCCGATCGTAGGTTTCGGTCGTATCGGAGGCCTTCCAGCCGAGAACCTCTCCCGGCACCGCCCGGGCCGCCAACGTCGTCATCTTGTTCCCTTCTTCACCGGCGCATGAGAGCATAAATGAGAGCATAAACGCCGTCACCGCCGCAAGTACTCCGGCCGCCCGCACGAGGGAGCGGGTGTTCAGATGGTAAAGGACATGATCGCAGGTTCCCATCAGGATCTTCATCGCCGTCAAGGCGGTTTTTATTCACCTCAAGATAGATGACCGGCGCCGCCAAGGCAACATGAAAGCCGCGACTTCTACGCGCACGCCGAGTTTCGTCGCGACGACATCACGGCCAAGCTGCGCGGCGGCGGGCCGTTTTTTGTATTGACGGCTATCCGTCAGCTTCTATTTTGTTGGCTTGTGACGGGCACGTTCGACTTAGCGCCCAACTATTAGGGTGGGGCGCCAAACAGCCCAGGTCACGTTCACCGTGAAGCATGGAGAATGCGATGAAACTATCGCGGCAGACCCGAGACACCATTAACATTATTATCTTCCTGGTCGTGGCGGCTTTTCTGATTATCACCTACGTCGTCTATCCTCTCAACCGAACCAAGGCCATCATGGGGAGATACAACGTCGACGACTTTGCCGAGGATTCGGTTATGGTCAACGACCCCGCCGCCTGGACCGAGGCGGGACTTGCCGCCGACAGTTTCACGGTCGAATCCGACGGCCTGGCCAGACTGGCCTGCCTCTACGTGCGGCCCGATTCCGCCGAACACGACACGACTCGCGGCACGGTTGTCCTGTTGCACGACGACGAGGACGACCGCGACAGCGTGATGACGATGGCTGCGCTGTTGGCGGCCGAGGGGTATGCGGTGGTGGCGTACGACCAGCGGGCCTCGGGCCGGTCCACGGCCAAGTATCACGGCGACGGCCAGTACGAGGCGAACGACCTGGCGGAAACCATCCGTTACCTCGACTTGCGCGAAAGAATTCATCATCCCCTGGTGGTGGTGGGATTCAGTCGCGGGGCCGACGGCGCCCTGCTGGCGGCCCGGGAGGACCGACGGATCGACGCTGTCGTCGCGGTCAATCCGTATTTGACCAGCAGTCGCATGCTTGAGATGCTCAGGCAACGGCACGACAGCTACTGGTTCCCCTTCTACCGCACTACGATGTGGTGGTGGTATGAGATTCGCTCCGGCTACGACGCGCTCTACCGCGATGTCGACCAGATCGAAGCCGTGGTTTGTCACACGCTGTTGTTGCTGCCGGCCAAGGCGGCTGGGGAGGCCGAGGTCGTGAAGCTCCGCGAACTGTCGGAGGCCGACCTGCTGCAAGTGGAATCCGCGCCGTCCGACCGCGAAACGTTGGCGCGTAGGGTGCAGTCCTTCGTCGCTGAGCTCCGATAGCCCGCCCGCGCGGTTGTTAGAGCGCACGCGACATCCAACCATCTGCCTTTGCGCAGGGACGCAGAATTAGTGCGGCCGGACTCGGACTTCACGACGCCTTGCGGCACGACATCGTGCAGGTGACGGCTTATTTCAATTACATCAATCGCCTGGCTGCCGCATCGGGGGGCTGATATGGAACGGTAGGGTTTCTCATGCAAGGTCGCCGCGCGCGAAGCGCGAAGAACCGCCTCGCCGGTCAGTTCCAGTTCATGCGGTAGACGCGCTGACCGCCGGAGGGGGTAACGCCGCGGCCGGTGATTTTCACCAGCAGCTTCATAATGACAAAACCGAAAATGAACCCGCCCACGTGGGCCATCCAGGCGACCCCGCCGCCGCCGCCCATAAGAGACATCAGCAACTGATACGCGAACCATATCCCCAGCACCACCTTGGCCGGCAGCGTGATGAACTGAATAAAGAAGAAGATCACCAGTACGGTGATTCTGGCGCGGGCGTGCAGCACCATGTAGGCGCCCATTACCCCGGCGATGGCGCCCGAGGCGCCCACCAACGGTACTTCGGAAGAGGGACTGAACAGAGTGTACAAAGCCACGGCGGCCAGCCCGCTCAGAATGTAAAACAGCAGAAACTTGACCGGCCCGAAGTAGTCCTCGATGTTGTTTCCGTAGATCCAGAGGAAAAGCATGTTGCCGATCAGATGCAACCACCCGCCGTGCATGAACATCGAAGTGACCGGGGTCAACCAGGGCGAGACCGGTATCTGCGGCGTCAGTTCCACCGACGACCACAACTCGACCGGGATGTACCCGTACTGAAACGTAATCATCTGAAAAACGTGCTGCCCCTGCAATATGCTGTATAAGAAGACCAGGCTGTTGAGACCGATCAGGCCGACGGTGAAGTACGGCTTGCGGTAGGTCGGGGCGTCATCTCGGATCGGTATGAACAACTCGCACTCCGGGTTATTGACCGCGTTTCCTTGACTCTTTAACGACAAAGTTGAAGTATTGTTCGGCCAACTGCCCGGCCCGGTCGTAGACCATGACGGCCAGATGGTGCTGTCCCGGTTCGAGCGGTTTCACGTACTGCACTACGCAGCGAGACGTTTCCGGGTCGTAGTCCACGATCTGCCATTGACCGTCGATCTTGACGATGATGTCGAGATCGTCCTCGATGCCGGAGAGCGTGTCCCGCGCCAGAAAGGCGAGGCGCGGCTGACGATTGGTGAAGGACTTGCCTTCCGTAACGCTAAGGTGAAGGATCTCGGGCGGATTGTAATCGAACACGGCCGCAAACGAGCCGCCACCCCGCGAGGTGGCGTGCAGGCCGCCACCGTCCTCGGTGTTGTCCAGCCAGACCCAGCGGTCCTCCTTCTTGTCCAGCCAGCAGAGGCCGCTGGGGTTGTCGTTAAGGGTGCGACTGGGAATCTTCAGCGACAGAGCGAAATTCTCACGGGTTACGAACGCCTCGGGGAGTATCTGATAGTGGGCCGAGTTGAGATGCAGGTTCGATTTGAAGCGCGGGACGTTGCGTCGCACCTCGATAAAACGCGGCAGGTAGAAATTATCGCGGTCGAATGTCAGAGTGAGCTGTTGGTCCACCTCGATGATCTGGTTGTCACGCTCGCCCACGATGTAGATCGCCAGAGTGTCGGAGAACTCCCGGACCTGGTGCGACGGGTCGCGCGTCATAGCCGCGCCGATCCGGTCGATATGTGTGTACTGCGGGCGCGGCGGCACAAAGCAGATATGGAGCGTGAGATCGAAATACTGCGGGTATTCAACTCCCAAAAGTGAATCGCCCCGGTAGAGTTCAATGCGCGATTCCGACGCCAGCTTGTTGAATACATCGAGTGTAACCAGCAGGCCGTCCTCGACCACTTCCCAGAGTATCTTGCAGCGATCCGGCTGTTCAGCTATGAGACCGTTGAAGATGTTGTCGCGGATTACACTGCTGCCGGCAAACAGAAACAACCGCAGCAGGGTCGTGGCGGTCTGCCGCGCCTCGACGCGACATTTCAGTCGGCCGTCGTCGAGCGGATAAAGCGCGACCTCCGAGGGCTGACCCCAGACGCCGGGAATGTTGCGCAGGGCGGCAACCGAGTCAATGCCCAGCGCCATGTAACCGTCGACCGGCGTGAAGTAAAACTCCGTGGTGTTCTCGGCCGGTGTGACCACCGAATCGAGCGTGAAAACGTCGTCCGGCGGCCCCCACAGGAAGTCAAAGCGCACTTCGGAGCGGTTGCCGAAACAGTCCTCGCCGACGATCCGCGCCCGGTGACGCCCGGTTTTCTCGCGACCGGTAGCGCCGTAGATACCGCTGCCCTCGCCGGGACTGCTTCCGGCAAAGCGGTTGCCGACCATCCGGAACAGACGCCGCACCCGCTTGCGATCATCGACGGCCTCCAGGTAATCATATTCCAGTCGGACCGCATCGGTCGTCTCATAGTCCAGCGAATCGAGGCGCGTCTCGTACAGGAGGTTGTCATCGACATACAACCGCAGCCAATAGATCGACTGCTGCATCCCGCCCGGACGCATCTGATCGAAACCCTCGACCAGAAACCCAAATGGGCGGTGCAGGTAGATAAGCGTGTCCGCTCGATAGCTGTCGGCTTGCTCCGCAGGTTTCAACTCCATATACAGCTTGCGGCTGCCGTTCTCCAGCAGCGAATGAGCGTCGGTCAGTTGCACGCCGATGCGGCGAAAAGTCGGCTTGATCGTGTCGGGAATCTCGAAATCATGCGACAGCGGGTTGATGGGGATATTATCGCCGGTACGTTTCTCGAAGTGCAGGTGCGGCCCGCCCACGCCGCTTTCACCGGTATAGGCCAGAAACTCCCCCTTGCTCACGCGGATGGAATCGGTCGGGAAGTAGAGGTCCTGGTAGTAGCGCCGGCCGGCCATCTGCGCCTCTTTGACCGGTTTATCGATCTTGGAGGTAAACTGCGAGAGGTGCCCGAAAACATACAGATAACCGTCGTCCCCCATGAGGTAAAGTCCCTTGCCGTATCCCTTGTAGGACATGGACACTCGCCAAACATGGCCGTCCACCGGCGAAAGCACCTCTTTGCCGATCACACCGCCGGTCCTGAGATCAACCCCGCCATGGAAATGACCGTCACGGAAGTCCCCGAATCCGCTGGAGAGATCGATTTCCGCCCCCAGCGGCCAGCTTTGCGCCCCTCGCGCTTCAGAGATAAGCCCCCCTGCAGCAATCACTAACAAAGAAACTCCAAGAGTCGATAATCTTAGCATAAGGGTGTCTATAACCTGTCGCCTCGGTTTGTTTATCTATGATACAAAAATCGGTAGTCTTTGTAAAATATCTTGACGGTTTCTATTGAAAAATCGGCGGTCCACCTTATATTATCAGGCTTGCCGGTGCTCGGCAGGCCGTCCGGGCAAGCTGAGACGGCCTCAAAACCTCTGAAGGAGTGAAAGCGAATGTTTGACGCCTTGCGCAAGATGATCTTCCCGATCATCATCATTGTACTGGTGTTTTTTGTAGCGATGATCGTACTGGAGTGGGGCCTGGGTATGTCCGGTCGGGCCAGTTACGAGGAGTCTAACGTGGCCGCCGTCATCAACGGTGAAGAAGTTCCCTGGCTGGCCTTCAATCGGCTTTACGACAACCTGGTGCGTGCCGAATCGGAAAAGAGCGACGACGAGTTGCCCGATCCTAAGCTCAAAGAACTCCAGGAGACCGCCTGGAACCAACTGCTGGCCGATCGCCTGTTGATGCAACAGGCGACCAAGCACAATATCGCCGTCTCCGACGAAGAGGTATACCTTTATCTGAAGTACTCGCCTCCGGCCGAGATTCAGCAGTCTCCATCTTTCCAAACCGAAGGCCGATTCGACTACCAGAAGTATATGCAGGCCCTGGCCGAGCCCCAGTTCGAAGCGTACTGGGCGTCGCTTGAACCACTGCTCCGATCCGATCTGCTCAAGATGAAGATGCAAGAACGGGTGATCCAGATGGCCGAGGTGCCCGAAGCCGAGGTAAAAGAGATCTTCATGATGAACAATGAGAAGATCAAGGTGGAGATGATCAATGTCGACTTCGACCGCTTTTCGCGACCGCCGCCCACGAGCACCGACGAGGAGAAACGGGCCTTCTTCGAAGAGCGACGCGACCAGTACACCGTCGAAGAGAGAGCCGCCGTGAGTATAGTGATGCTGGAGAGGGAAGCCGCACCCTATGACTGGGAGGTTTCGTACAACCGCGCCATACAACTCCACGACTCGGTGACGGCCGGCGCCGACTTCGTCGAACTGGCCAGGGAGTATTCCGAGGACCCCGGTTCGGCCGTCAACGGCGGCGATCTGGGCTGGTTCCCTCGGGGACAGATGGTCGAGGAGTTCGACAAGAGGGTCTTCACCATGAAGGAAGGCGACATCTCCGAACCTATTCGCACCCAGTACGGCTGGCACATCATCAAGCATCAGGGTTTCAAGAAGGAAGCGTTCCAAGGTCGAGGCGGTCGAGGCGACGAACCGGTAGAACAGGCCAGTTGCTCGCACATTCTGATCAAAACGGTCGCCTCCCGGGAAACGCTTGATCTGCTGTACCGCCGAATGGAGGATTTCAGAGCCGCCGCCTTTTCCTCCGGTTTCTTCAAGGCGGCCGAGGACCTCTCGATGCCGGTCAGGGAATCGGGTCTGTTCGTCAGGAACCGCAACATCCAATTCCTCGGTCGCGACGAGGCCGCCAGTGATTTCGGCTTTGAAAACGAGGTCGGCGAGATTTCCGGGGTGATGGAAAACAACTCCGCCATCTACGTCCTTCGGGTGGCCGATCGGCGGCCCGCCGGGCCGGCCGCCTTCGAGGAGGTCGCGCAGAAAATCGACCTGGATATCGTCAAGCATAAGGTCATGACCTTATGCCGGGACACCGCTAACGCCATCTACGCCGAGCTTCAGGCGGGCGCCGATTTCAAGAAAGCGGCCGAGAGGTTCGGTGAGGAGCCCGAAACACCCGATCCCTTCCAACGCAACTCGTACGTCAGAGGTTTCGGCAAAGACCCCGACGCGATAGGCCGCGCTTTTGCATTGACTGAGATCGGCCAGATGTCAAAACCGATTGAGTACGACCAGGGCGTGGTTATCTTCCGCCTGCTCGAGAGGATGCCGGCGAACCTCTCGGAGTTCACGGCCAAGCATGATTCGATCGCCAACAATATCTTGAGTACGAAACAGCAGGAGCTGTTCAGTCGCTGGTTCCAGATGCTGGTGGACGAATCTGATATTGTCAACAACGTCAAGAAGGGTCTGGCCCGCTCGGAGTTCATGTAGCCTCTTGAGAGATCTCGAAAATCTGATCAAACCCTTTTGACCTGAAAAACACAACGGGAGTCATTGACTCCCGTTTTCTTTGGCGAGGGGCGTTTTTCGGAAGGATGCGTGCATTCCGCAGCGGGAGCTTTATTGCCAAACGGCCTGTGCGGTTTGCCGACGAGAATTTGACAGAGCCGGCCTCAGCGTCCTCGGCCGGCTGCGCAGTCCAGCCTACGATTCGCCATAACGTCTTCACCGACAGTGCTTTTAGAGTGGCTGTCGATCGTGAGCCGTTCGGAGGCAGCGATCAAACAGGTCCGCGAAATCGCTTGTCTGGCCCACTGTGCATAGTTATTATTGACAGGTATGGTGCGCATAATAGACCACTGCTTCCCCGATTCGCAAACGCGAGCGAGATTAAGCTGCTGTAATTGCGCGGTTTGCGCTGCATTGGGGAACTTTGTTGCCGGAGAAAATGTTTTTATGTTTGATACTACCAACAGCGTCTCCGGTTGTTGCTGTAGTCAAGGGGGGAAGTGTGACTGACCGGAAAAAGAGCGACGCTGTCAAGAGAAAGGAGTTTGAGGCTGAGGCGCTGCCTCACATGGATGCCTTGTATCGCACCGCTCTGCGTCTAGCGAAGAACCAGAGCGATGCCGAGGATCTGGTGCAGGAGGCTTATGCCAAGGCGTACCGGTTCTGGGATAAATTCGAGTCGGGTTCGAACTGCCGAGCCTGGTTGTTCAAGATAATGACCAACATATTCATCAACGAATACCGCTCCAAGTCTCGTTCCCCGCTCCAGGCCAACATCGACGACATCGACGACAACTACCTCTACGGTCAACTGGCCAGCAGCGAAATGACCGAAAACCCGGAACAGGTTCTCTTCTCCAAAATATTCGATGACGATGTGAAGAAAGCTATTGAGAGTTTACCTGATGATTTTAGATTGGTTGCGGTGCTTTCGTTCCTCGAGGGGTTTTCCTACCAGGAGATCGCTGAGATTGCCGACCTGCAACTCGGTACGGTCAAATCGAGGCTCCATCGAGGTCGCAAACTTCTCCAGAAGCAACTTTTCGACTATGCAGTAAAGAATGGGTATATCAAGGAAAAGGCTACATGAATTGTCAGGAAGCGCTGGACCTGTTATATGATTATATAGATAAAGAAGCCTCTGATATAGACGCCCAGGAGGTCCGAAAGCACCTCGACGGGTGTCGCAATTGCTTCAAAATCTACCGGCTGGAAACCGCCGTCCAGGAACTTATCGCTGAGCTGGTCAAAGGTGACGGCCCGTCGCCGCAACTGGAAGGCCTCAAAGAGAAGATCATCCTGCGGCTGGACGGCATCGACAAAGAGAATTCCCCGGGGCAGCCGCCCAGGTCATACAGCTTGATAGCCAAAGTCCTGGTGGCGGCGGCCTCGGTTGTGATTGTCATCGGGGCGGCGTCGATCGCCTACAGCCAGTATGAGCACAGCAAGTACTTCGCCGACTTGGAGTCGGCGCACCAGACCGTCCTGAACCGGGAGTGGATACCGCCCACCGACGTTGCGCCGCCCACCTTTTTGGGATTGGATTTCTCTGAGTTGGGCCGGGCGCATGGGTTCGTGCTGATTAGCAGCGCCCAACTACAGGCGTGCGATTGTGAAATGAGGCATTTCGTCTACCGCAACGCGGAGAGGACCATTTCGGTGTTCGCGGTCTCCAGCGGTGACTACGAGATCCCGCCGCCATGCTCCGACAACCCGCTCTCGCACGACGGCACGACTTTCTACTGTCATAAGTGCCACGAATGCCGCCTGCTCTTTCATGAGGTCGGCAATGCCGTCGTCGCCGCCGCCACGACCGACCCCGAGTTCAACCTGTTCATGTTCTCACCGACCGAGGATGTGGTGCTCACCGGTTTAAGCTTGCCCTGAGGTCGGACCGACGCTAGACTGACCGGGATGATCTTCTTCCCGGTTTTTTTGTGCCGGTCAGCCCGTGAAGGAGGGACGGACCGGGAGTTCTGCCGCCCACGGTGCTACCGAGTAAACCTCCTCCGTGTGGGCGGCAACCGTCCTCGTCCACCCCGTTTATTCCAACTGGCCGGCAGACCCCCTCGTCTGCCCCGTCTATAATGGAAATCAGAATGTGGCTTCCCACCACGACGGCTCTTCTCATTCTGACCGCATCTGCAACCGGCGCGGTGGAGCCATACTTTGATGATGATAAGAAGCAGCAGGCGGTCGGCGTCCAGCACGCTATCTACAGCGACGATTTCGAAATGGCCGATTCACTGGGTCGGCTTCTAAGCGAACGTTACTCCGATGATCCGCTGGGTCCATTCTGCCGTGCGGCCGCGCTTCTCGGCAAGATGTTCGACCGGGAGGAAGCAATCGATACCGAGCGTTTCTTCGCCTGGCTCGACGAGGCCGACAGCCTGGCGACGGCGCCGAGCGACACCGCGTCACCCAACCGAGCCGCCTGGATGGCGTTTTATCGCGGGCATGTGAGGTCATATCGAGCGCTGTGGGAATCACGCTTCGGATCGTCGGTGCGGGCGATTCGATCGGGTTACTCGGCGCGGTCGGAATATGAACGAGGCTTAGAGATCGACAGCACTTGCTACGATCTCTATCTCGGACTCGGCCTGTATCACTACTGGAAATCGGCCAAGGGGGGAATCCTGAGACGGCTGAAAATCCTGAAAAACGAGATGGAGCGCGGTGTCGCGGAACTACGACTGGCCGCCGATTCGTCGGCTATCTCGCGTGAGGCGGCTCGCAACTCGCTGATATGGGTCCGGGTGGATCGTAAACAGTACGACTCGGCTATCGTCGTGAGTCGGGAGATGGCCGAACGATTTCCCCGGGGGAAGCTGTTTCTCTGGCCGTTGGCCGAGGCTTACTATCGCAGCGAGGATTACGAGCAGGCCACGCACGTCTATCATCAACTGCGCAACAAACTGGCCACCGATCCGGGCAACTTCTACAACCTGATTGAGTGCGACTATCATCTGTACCGATGTTACGACGAGCTTGACCGGGACGACGAGGCCCGCGCGGTCGCCCGGTGTGTCACTGAGTATTTGAGTGAGATACCCGAAGAGACCGGGCGCCGCCAGTGCAGTAAGCTGGCATTTCTCATGCGTAAAGCGCAGCGGTAGGTGGGATTGGCGGCGACGTCGCCCTTCGACTCCGCTCAGGGTGACGTTGCAGAGTGGGTTCCGTGGGCGGCAGACGCCCTGGTCTGCCCTATGATCACGCTTAGTCTATGCCGGGGTGTTACCTTGGTAATAAGAAAACGTCTGCCAACAAGAAGGCCAGCCATGGCGTTTGTTACTACCGCCGTCACGGATTGGACTCCGGTTTTTGCAGACGAGAGATACGCCCGCTTGATTATCCAACAACTCCATCGGACTGTCAGTCACCATCAATTGTCCTTGGCAGCTTACGTTGTAATACCTTCGCATGTACACTTGCTGTTGGGATTCAAAGAGATCGAGAAGCTATCCAAGGTGGTACAGCAATTCAAGAGTCTCTCGACTCGATTGCTACTGCCTCTGTTGCCACTAAAGCTGATTGCAGCATTCCACCACAGCGGCCACTTCCAACTCTGGAGACCGCGGTTCGATGATGTGATCATCTGGTCTGAGAAACAGTTTAGGATCAAAGTTAAATATATACACCGCAATCCGGTTAAGGCCGGGTTGGCCAGGACGGCAACTGATTACACTTACTCAAGCGCCAGGGTCTGGCTTCTGCATGAGCCGGGGTTGATACCGGTAGACAAGGAATGGACGTGGTTGGAGGATGATAAGGGTTGATAGCAGGGGCAGACCCGGAGGTCTGCCGCCCACAACACTGACTGAATTCCTGCTCCGCGGGAATGACTCATAAGCCGGTTTCTAATAGTTCTCGTACAACTCTTCGACGGCCGTGACGACTTTGTCGACCGTCGGCAGGCAGACCGCGTCGCCGTCCATACCGTAGGCCACGCGCGAGTCGATAGCCGTCACCAACTTGACCGGCGCCTCCAAATGGAACAGCGCCTCTCCCCCGGTGATCACGGCGGAAATAGTCGCCGCCGCCCCGCCGTAGAAACGGTCCTCCGTCACTACCAGCACCTTGCCGCACTCTTTGGCCGTGCGAATGATCGCCGCTTCGTCCAGCGGCTTGACCGTGCGCAGGTCGACGACGCGGAGGTTGATGCCCCTCTCCTTGACGACCTCGGCCACTTTGCGACACATGTGCACGTGGGGGCCGAAGGTGATGACGCCGACGTCGGTGGCCTCCTCGTTGTAGGTTCGGGCTACACCGAATGGAATGAGCTCATCGATACCGGGAACCGGTGTCTCGATCGGGACCCCATCCCAGTCACGCCGGTTGTACAGCGCCACCGACTCGCAGAACAGCACCGGGTCGTCGCAGGCCCAGGCGGTCTTGAGCAGACCGGCGGCGTCGTAGGCGGTGGCCGGAACCGCAATCAGCAAGCCGGGGATGTTCATCCACGTGCCGAGGTTCCCTTCCGAATGCCAGAACGACCCGGCGCCCTGCTTGTAGCCGCCGTAGGTGGTGCGGATCACCATCGGCATCGACCATTGTCCGTTGGAGCGCTGGTAGGTGGTGGCGATCCGGTCTTTGAGATGCTGATAGCCGGGCGACATGTAGTCAAGAAACTGGATTTCCGGAATCGGCCGCCGTCCCTGATAGGCGTGACCCGTAGCCCGCCCCAGAATACCGGCCTCGTCCAACGGCGTGTTGAAACAGCGATTATTGCCGAACTCGCGCTGGAGATTTTTGGAGACGAGAAACACACCCCCCTTGCCCTTCATCCCAACCTGCTTTTTCGCCTGCTCAATCATATGCCCGGAAAAATCCGCCACGTCCTCGCCGAAGAGAATCACGTCCGACGTCATGTGAAACAGATCGAAGAGTGTGTAGTTGATGGCGAACCGCATCGTCATGGGTCCGACGTTCTCCGGCAACTCAGGTGTGGCGTAGTATTTCTTCTCATGGTACTCGCGGAACTTCGCGGCACGGTCGACCTTGGAGGCCTGGCGGTACTTTTTCCAGGTGGTTTCGACCTTTTCGAAATCGTAGCTGTAGACCTTGGAAGTTACCGTCTCGAAGGTTTTAGGCGTGAAATCGGCCACGGCGGCAGTGGACTTCTCGGTGATATCCTGGTCGATCTCATCCCACAGATCGGTAACGTACTTGGGCGTGACGATGCCGTCTTCAAGGAGAGCGTTGATCGTTTTCAGGATGCAGTCGTTGTAGGTGTGCCAGTCCTGCTCAACCGGGTCCATGTAAAACGACTGATCGTCCGAACCGGAGTGCGAACCCTCACGCGTCACCCGCACGTTCAACAAAACCGGGCCTTGGCCGGAACGGGCGTATTCGACTGCCTCGGCCGCTTTGGCCAGCGAGTCTTTGATGTCGGTGCCGTCCATCTGAAGGATCTTCAAACCGAAGCGCCGGAAACCCTCGAACGGAGTGGTCGGGTCCCCCTCCGGGAACTGCTCCTCGACCGAAACGGAGATAGCCCAGCCGCAGTTGTAGATGGCGAAGATACTCGGTGACTTGTCAAAAGCGGCGTAGAAGACCGCCCGGCCGAACTCCGGCGACGACGTCGAACCTTCACCAATGGAACAGAACACCACGGAGTCTTTCGGGTAAGCGCCACCGGGGAAGTGAGACTGCCCGGATATCGCTACGGGGTGAACGATGGCGTCGCCGATTCCGGCCGCGTCCAGAGCGTGTGAGCCGGTCGGTGAGGCCTGCGGAATCACCGAAAGGTGCGGGTAAGCCGAGTGCGCCGGGATCAGCATCCCGCCGGTGGCCTGAGCCCGCGGGTCGCCGATCGCTTCCAGCATTTTCTGGTAAATGTCGGCGCCGCGATGCATGTCGAACGCCTTATTGCGGTAGTAACCGACCATCGGATCGGTCAGCCTCAGGTTGTCACAGAAGGCGACGTCGGCCAACTCCTTGCCCCCGCAACCGATAAAGAACCGGTTATACCCCTTGCGCAGAAGCAGCTTCTCCTCCCGCTCGATACGCCGCGCCGTCAGCATCGAACTGAGTATTTTGCGGAGCTGCGCCGGCGTTTCGCCCGAGTATTCGTCAAGCGGCTGGTCCGCTTTGGGTTTCACCCTGACTTTCTTGTCGAAGTTCTTAACCCCGTCTATCACTGCGATAATATCCACAACTGACTCTCCTTGGAGAATGGTCGATCTTCCTGTCTCACTGTTTTTGACTCGTCGGGATGATAAACACGACAGGTGCGAAATTGCTCCCGAAATCTAAGGTATTTTGGCCGCGAAATCAATCCCCGTGTGGCCCGAGGGCGGCCAGGGAGAATTCCCACTCCGGCCGGTCCCAAACACGCGCCGGCTATTTCACCGGACGGCAAGTGCGTGGCCTACCTCGGACACGACAAGCCTCGCGACGGCTGGGAGATAACCAACCAGCACATCTGGAAAGTGGGTCTGGACGGCAAACCCAAAGCGGTCGATCTGATGCCCAAGTTCGACCGCATGGCGTACGATCAGAACATTACCGATTCCGGCATTCCCGCCAACGCCTCGCCGCTTCAATGGTCGGGCGACGGCAAGCGGATTTTCTTTTTGGCCTCCGACACCGGAGCCACCAACCTCTTCACCGTGCCGCGCGGCGGCGGCCACCCCACCCGCATCTACAAGGGCAAGTGTCACGTCAAGGGCTTTTCAGTCAACGGGCGAACCAATCGGGTGGTGCTGATCCACGCCGACCTCGACAATCCCGGCGAGATCGTGGTTTGCCCGACCCAGTACGACGGCGAGATGAGATCGGTACGCTGCTCCGACCTGAACAAGTTCCTGCACCTGGAACGGACCCTCGGCCACACGCGCGAGGTTATGATAAAGTCGTTCGACGACACCGAGGTACAGGGCTGGCTGGTGACGCCGCCCGACTTCAAGCCGAACCGCAAGTACCCGGCTATACTGGAGATTCACGGTGGCCCCAGGGTGCAGTACGGCCACACTTTTTTTCACGAGATGCAGTACCTGGCCGCAAAGGGGTACGTGGTCCTCTACACCAACCCGCGCGGCGGGGCCGGCCGCGGCGAGACCTGGGCCGAGGCGATTCACGGCGGCTGGGGGGATCTCGATCACAAGGACCTCATGGCCGCCGCCGACTTTCTCGAAAAGCAGCCGTGCGTCAACCCGAAGAAGATAGGTGTCACCGGCGGCTCCTATGGCGGGTATATGACCAACTGGATTATCGGTCACACCGATCGCTTCGCCGCGGCCGTCACGCAGCGGTCGGTGGTCAATCTGAAAACGTTCGTCGGCACCTCCGATACCGGTTGGATGCTGGCGCGGGAGTTCAAAGGTTACCCCTGGACCAACGAGGAAAGCTACGAGAAGTGCTCGCCCATCACCTACTTAAAGGACGTGCGCACGCCGGTCTTGATAATTCACAGTGAAAGCGACCTGCGGTGCAGCATCGAGCAGGCGGAACAGATGTTCGTAATGTTGAAGGTGCTCAAGCGCAAGGTCGAGATGGTCCGTTTTCCCGGCGAACCGCACAGCTTGTCACGTCACGGCCGGCCTGACCGCCGCATCGCCCGCCTCGAGTGGATCGATAAGTGGTTCAGAAAGTACTTGAAGTAGTCTCGAATGAACGTGGGCGGCGTATGTCCACATGCGCCGCCGTCAGAGTCGGGTTGGCGCTACGGCAGATGTGGACATCTGCCGCGCACGCGTAGCCGGGGAGCTATTGATCTTGTGCCCGCAGAATCTTCAGATTCTGCGGGACCTGTGGCCGAGTCTGAAGACTCGGCCACCACAAGCAACCTCCGGGCCACCCACCGGTCACCCCCCGATCACTTCCCCTTCGCAAACTTATCCAGCACGCAAATCAGCTTGTCGATGTCGGACTCGTTGTTGTAGAGGTGCACGGAGACCCGGATCGAGCCCTCGCGCTGCACCAGGATGATGCGGTTTTTCAGCAGTTCCCGATGCAGTTGCCGGTAGCCGTCGCACGTGAAAGTGAATATCGACGAGCGGTGCATGCGCTCCATCGACGACGTAATGCGGTAGAACGGATGGCCGCGAATGTAGTCGGCCAGGCGGTCGATGAGGGCGTAGTTGTGTCGCTGGATGTTCCTGATGCCGAGATCGAGAAACATCTGCGCCGCCGCGCGCATAGCTGTGAGGTTCAGGACGACGTAGTACCCCAACTCGAAGCGCCGGGCCGAATCGAAAAACGGCTGCTCGTACTTGAAAAGATCGGTGAATTTCATGTGCCAATCGGACCCCAGCCAACTCATAAACGGCTGCGTCAGGCGGTCGCGGATGCGATCGGAGAGATAGAAGAACCCGCAGCCCTGCGGCGACAGCATCCACTTCTGACATCCGGAGGTGAAGATGTCGATGTCGAGCTTCTTCAGGTTGATCGGCTCGACCCCCATCCCCTGGATGCCGTCGACGACGAAAAAGATGTCATGCTCACGACAAAACCGGGACAGCGTCGGCAGATCGTTCTTGTAACCGTTGAAAAACTGGACCCACGAAACCGCCAGAACCCTGGTGTGTTTGGTGACGGCCCGCTGCATCAGGTCGAAATCGAAACATCGGTCGCGCGAGGGAACGAACTTCAGCCTGAGCCCCCGCGTCGCCGCCGCCGCCCGCCAAGCGTACACCAACGCCGGAAACTCAACATCGGAGACCAGCACTTCGTCCCCTTTCTTAAGCGGCAGACCGAAGGCGGCGATGTTGATCCCGTGCGATGTATTGAGACCGATCCCGACCTCCCGTTTGCGCGCGCCGATCAGGTGGGCGTAGATTGCACGCAGTTCGTCCTGGGTGGAGAAGGCATCGTGCGAGTCGTCGTTTTCGGCTTTGACGCGAAGGTCGATATTGTCCTCGACGGTTTTCTTTACGTCGAGAGAAAACGGACCGTACGACCCGGCGTTGAAATAGGCCACCTTCTTGGTATGCGGAAACCGGCGGCGAATTCGAGCGAACTTGTCCACAGATGTCATTTATGACCCTTGTCAGAGCGAGTAGAGATATCCAATGATCGCCAGCACCGCGGCCAGTTTCATCAGGACGCCGAACAGTATATACATCAGATAGACCATCGACAGTTTGACCCTGACCGACAACGCCAACACCCCCGGCACGGCGCCGAGGGTGAAAGCCAGCACCGCCGCGGCCAAAGCCGGCCTGATCCCGGACAACGGCAGCACTACGACAAAGATGCTGTAGGCGAAGGTCGGCACGGCGACGATAAAGAGATACTCCATGACGTAGTTCAGGAAGAACCATCCGACCGAGGTCGGTTCCATGATTGCGGCCGGCATGTCACGCGATACTCTTATATACCTTCCCAACAATTCATGCAGAAACGTCACCGCGACCAGGGTCACGCCGCCCGCGACCAGACAGTAGACGATCAATGTCGTCGAGATCATTTCAACCACCCCATGCGCAGATACCATTCATACGTTTCGCGCGCCCCTTGTGCAAACGGGATGCATGACTCAAAGCCGAGCTCCCGCCCGGCTTTCTCGGTCGACAGTTCCCACCAGTCCAACAGTTCGGCCGCCTTTTCGCGGGTGAGCATGGGCGTGGCGCCGACCAGCCGACAGGCCGTCTCGCTCACGGCCGCCACAGCGCGAAAGAGCGGCGCCGGCAATCGCAGCGGTATGCCTTTCCGACCGCAAGCGTCCTGCAGTATGGCGATCAGTTGGCCCATGGCGTAAGACTTTTCCTCGGCGATGAAATAGACGGCGCCGGATGCGGTCGCTTTGGTGACGGCCAGGAAGACGCCGTGCGCCAGGTCGTCGACGTGCACGATGCTGAGACGGCGGTTGAGATCTCCTATGAGCGGTCGGATACCTTTGTGTACGGCCTTGAAAAAACCGAAAATCTCCCGATCGCCCGGGCCGTATACGCCCGGCGGTCGAATCGCGACGACCGGCAGTCGTCCGGCGAACGCCAGCGCGGTCTGTTCGCCGGCCAGTTTGGACCGACCATAGGCGGTAATCGGATGCGGGGGGCAATTCTCGATCGACGGTACGCCCTCCTTCGACGGTCCGGCCGCCGCCTGCGACGAAATGTAGATAACCTTTTTGACCGACGGGTTGTACTGCGCGACCGCCGTGAACAGCGCGGCCGTGCCGGTTTCGTTGATGTCGAAGAACGTCTGCCTGGTTTTCGCCTTGGTGATGCCGGCGTTGTGGACTATGTAATCGACATCGGCCACCAGTTCGGGTAAGCTGTCGGGTTTCGTAATGTCGCCGTAGCGAAACTCGACTTTCAGCGCTTGCAGCGAGGACAAATCCGACGTGGCGCGCACCCCGGCGAGGACAGTGAAGCCTTCTTTGAGGAACTGATGGCACAGCCGGGCACCCAAGAACCCGTTGGCGCCGGTGATCAGGACGGTCGGTTTGTCGGTCGACATGCGCTGAAGGTAGCAAATGGCGAACCCCCAGACAAGAGAAAGGTGGCCGGCATTTCCCCTTGACTACCGGCCGCCAATTAACCACACTAAGCCTGTGGCTGAGTTGAGAATAGATTCACCGCTGCAGTACGTCAAGGGTGTCGGCCCGCGAAAAGCCGAGGTGCTGGCCCGGCACAACCTATACACGGTGCGCGACCTGCTCTTCTGTTTCCCCCGTCAGTATCTCGACCGCACCAACGTCGTGCCGATCGGCAAGGTGCAGGTCGACCAGTCGGTGACGATCATCGGCACCGTCAAAGCACACGGCATCCTGCATGGACGACGCAAGCGGTATGAAATGATTCTGGAGGATGACAGCGGCGGAATATCGCTTCTGTGGTTCGCCGGCCTTAGGTACTGGGAGCGACTGTTCAAGAAGGGCCAGGTCTATGCCGCCACCGGGACGATCTCATACTTCATGGGATTACAGATGATCCACCCCGACCTGGAGCGTCTCGAGGACGACACGTCGGAGATGGTTCACGCCGGACGCATCATTCCGGTCTACCCGCAGACGGCGGAACTGACAAAAGCCGGTCTGGCCAGCAAGAGCCTGCGCCGTATAACATCGTACGTCTTCGATCATCTTGGAGAGAGCATCCCGGACCCGCTACCGACGACGGTGCGCCGCCAATCGCAGTTGGTCGATCTTCACCATGCCATCCGGAAGATTCACTACCCGGACGACCGCGATCAACTGGAAAGCTGCCGCCGCCGCCTGGCTTTCGACGAACTGCTGGGTTTTCTGTATCTGGTGTTCCACCGTAAAGCGCTCAAGGAGAAGGCGGTCAAGAAGCACTCCTACCATCCACCCGGCGCGATGCTCAGGCGGTTCAAGGAAGAACTCCCCTTCGCCCTGACGACCGGCCAGAAGAAAGTGATCCGCGAGATTTTCGCCGACTTGCAGTCGGTGCATCCTATGGCCCGCTTATTACAGGGTGACGTGGGCTGCGGCAAAACAGTGGTGGCGATTGCCTCCGCTCTGTACGTCGCCGAGAACCACATGCAGACCGCCTTCATGGCGCCGACCGAAATTCTGGCGGAGCAGCATCACCGCACCTGGGGCCCCAGGCTCGAGAAGATCGGCGTCGAGTGTGCTCTGCTGACCTCGAGTCTCAAGCCGGCGGTTAAGAAGAAAGTCGCGCGCGCCTGCGCGCAGGGAGATATCCGAATCCTGTTCGGAACGCACGCCCTGATCTACGACTACGTCACCTTCGCCAACCTCGGCCTGGTGATTATCGACGAACAGCATCGCTTCGGCGTCGAACAGCGAAGCAAGCTGCACGCCAAAGGGGACAACCCCGATCTGCTGATAATGACCGCCACGCCGATTCCGCGCAGTCTGGCGCTGACCATGTACGGCGATCTGGATATCTCGACTATCGACACCCTGCCGCCGGGACGAAAGGTGACGCGCACGGTCTGGCGCGCCCACAACGCCCGCGACAAGGTTCACCAATTCGTTATCGATGAAGTGAACAAAGGCGGACAAACTTACATAATCTACCCGTTGGTGGAGAAGTCGGAGCAGATGGAACTGGAGAACGTCGAGGACGCCTACCGGGAACTGTCATCGAGCGTTTTCCGCAATCTGCGACTGGGCATGGTGCACGGTCGGATCAAGCCGACCGAGCGCGACGAAACCCTGCGGCGGTTCCACGAGGGCGCGTTGGATGTTCTGCTGGCGACAACCGTCATTGAGGTGGGCATCGACAATCCGAAGGCGACCTTAATGGTGATCGAACACGCTGAACGATTCGGGCTGGCCCAACTGCATCAGTTGCGCGGCCGCATCGGTCGCTCCGACCAGCAGGCCACGCTGGTGGCGCTGGCCCATCCACCGCTGTCGGACATGGCGCTCCGTCGCTTGCAATACTTCAGCAGCACCACCAACGGCTTCGCCATCGCCGAGGCCGACCTGGAACTGCGCGGGCCGGGAGAGATGTTCGGATTGCGCCAATCCGGCTTGCCGGAATTCAAAGCTGCTCGTCTTTCGGCCGATCGGGACCTGATCGAGGCGGCCCGAAACCTGCTGACCCGGTTGTTCGCAACCGAGGCTGAACTGGATGGCGATCACCGGCATCTGTTTTCCTTTTTGAAGCAAGCTGAGTCGGCCCGCACGGCGAAGCTGGGTGGCGGATGATAAACGAGAGTTCCGTGATGATCCCTTTGCGTTATTGAGGAGTCGAAATGAACGAAAGCGGAGAAACATTCAATCAACATTTCTTCCAGTTGGTGTTGTCGCTCCAGACCGGCGCCATGCAGCAGATGGGCAAGATCGCCTCGCCGCTGACCGGCAAGGTGGAGCGCAACCTGGACGTGGCCAAGAGCTCCATCGACATGCTGGGTATGCTCAAGGAGAAGACCGAAGGCAATCTTAGCGACGACGAGAAGAGACTGCTGGATCACGTTCTGTATGAACTGCGCCTCAACTATGTCGATGAACTAAAGAAGGGGGATTCTCAGCCGACGGACAAAAAGGCGGATGGGGCGGCGACTGCCGAAGCCGAGAGCGCACCACCTGGAGAACCTTCCAGGGCGAGCAAAGACCAAAGCAAGTCCGAATGAGTAGGCGGTGACTCTGAACCGGTCGCCTCGATTGCGCTCCAGGCCCTGGCGGCAATCATCCAAACCGCCGGCGGCCGGCGGTTTTGGCTTGTCTTACCGCCTCGTTTCGGTATATTTGAGAGTGATTGAAATGGAATCGAAACCAGCTCACGACGCGACAACCGGTCCCGAAGTACTACGCTCTGTGTTGGGCGAGCGACTCGAATTAAACAAGCCGTTGGCGCCGTTGACCACCTTCAAAACGGGCGGGCCGGCCGCATACTTCACCCAAGCGACCAGCGTCGACGACGTGGTAAAGGCAGTGCTGGCAGCCAACAAATCCTCGCTGGAGTTTTTTGTGATCGGCGGCGGTTCGAATCTCTTGGTATCCGATGGAGGTTACCCCGGTTTTGTCATCAAGGTGGGCGTGGCCGGCCTGGCCGTTGAGAATAGGACCGAGATCGTCAGCGGAGCCGGTGAAGAGTTGATGTCCCTGGTGTCTTTTGCCGCCGAGAAGTCTCTGACCGGGCTGGAATTTGCAGCCGGCATCGGGGGCACCGTCGGAGGCGCCGTCTACGGAAACGCCGGCGCCTATGGCGGCGAGATTGAACAGGTGCTGAGCCAAGCCGTCCTGGTTGATCGCCGCGGGCGGATCAAGAAAGTCGGCCGCGATTACTTCCGGTTCGCATATCGCGACTCATACCTGAAGAGTACCAGTGAGATTCTGATCGAGGCTCGTTTTCAACTCGCCAAGGGAGACAGGCGCCGAATTCGCGAAAAGATCGCCGGTATTCTGAAGGAACGCTCTCAGAAGTTCCTTGGCTCGGATAAGTGCGCCGGCTGTTTCTTCAAGAACATACCCGACCCCAGCGAAGAACATGGCAAGTTGCCGGCCGGTCGACTGCTTGAACAGGTGGGCGCCAAGCAAATGTCGGTCGGCGACGCGCGCGTAAGTGAGCGGCATGCCAATGTCATCATCAATGCCGGCCGGGCGACATCAAAGGACATCAGGCAATTGGCCGATAATTTAAAAGAGAAAGTGTTCCGGCGATTTGGTATAAAGTTACAGGAAGAAGTTATTCAGATCGGTGAGTTTTGAATCCAAAGGAGACCTATCGGACGATTTCTAACGGTTTAAATTGAACGCTGTTACTTTTGCCGAGCGTGGAAAGAACAGTCCAGAAATACGTCATTGTGTCTCTGATCACGACCGCCGTCGTCGTGGTTTCGGTGTGTCCGGTGAAATCGGCCGGGCGCTTTGTCGCCCCTCTCTATACTCCTCCGAGTTTCGTTTCTCATTACTGGGAGGCCAGCTACGAATTCTCGGCCGCTCTCTATCCCCTGTCTTACCCCGCGATCTCTCAGGTGATGAAGCGCCAACCGAAGGTGATTCGCTCGAGCTTCGAGACTTCGTCGCTGACGTTCAACACCGAGTTCTGCTCGCGCCGTGGCATGGAGCAGTCGCTGGTGCCGGTGTCGGCCGACGCCGAAAAGTACATGACCTTTCGCAACACCACAGGGGTGCGGGACAAGTTCCGCAAGCTGACGGCCAGAGCGATCGCCGATCCCAACCGCAAAGACGGCGGAGGCGGGTTGGGCCTAAGGGTCGCTCTACCGAAGCGTCTTGATCGTATCTTCGGCGAGGGCGGCGCCGGCTTGAAGGTGACCGGTTTTCGCAAGATCACTTTTTCGGGACGTTCCAACTGGACCGACGCGTCCAACTCCGATACCTACCGCCAGAGCAAATTCCCCTCGCTGAACATGGAACAGATTTCTCAGTTTGACATCACCGGCACCATCGGCACCAAGATATCGGTGAAGGTGTCGCAGAACAGCCAGACCGATATCCCCCTGGCCAACCGTATCCAGATACGGTACAAAGGGGACGAGGATGACATTCTCAAAACGGTCGAGGCCGGCAACACCAATCTCAGTCTTCCCCCCACCGCGCTGGTCGGCTACTCGGCGCAGGTCCAGGGCCTGTTCGGCATCAAGGCCGCGGCTCAACTGGGCAGCCTCACCATGACCGGGATCGCATCCCAGGAGAAAGGTTCGGCCGATCAGATCACTATCACACCTGGCGGCGAGGAAAACGCCACCGTCTATCGCGACTATGAGTACGCGCAGGGACGCATCTTCGATCTGTTTTACCCGAGTGAGTGGACGAAGGGAGACAGCGTCGTCAATCTGATCGTCTACGAGGCCGAGACCGTCCAGCAGGGCCAGGCCGAAGGGGAACCGGCGGTGATGATGGTCGATCCGAGGAATCCCAACGTCAATGCGACCGAGCGTGTAACGGGTGTACCGGTCAAACAGGTCGACCCATCATCTTACGACTGGTACCACGACCGGTCCGTGCCTTACGTTGTCTTCAACTCGGAGAAGGGGCGGCGCGGGGCGCTCGGCGCCTATATTGCGGTGCAAAGGGCCGACACCGCAGCCACCGGAGAACGGCTGACCTATGCCCTCGGCGACATCACCACCGACACGCTGACGTTGCGCCTTCTTCGCAACCCCGTCGCAGTCAGCACCGACCGATCGTGGGACTTGATGTGGCGCAATTGCTACGGCTTCGGTCGTGGTGTGGATCTCGCAGATCTGAATCTAAAAGTGCTCAAGGGGCTGGCCGGCACCGAGTATACGTCAAATGCGTTGGAATATCAGCAATCCGGCGGGTTCACCCAGAATTACCTGGAGATTCTCGGCCTCGATCAGTATAACCAGTCGGGGCAAAAGCTCCCCGACGGTCAGGTCGACGACCGGGCGGAAATCTACCGACCGGATTGGGGTCTGATCATCTTCCCGCACCGAGAACCGTTCCGTTCCGACACGACCTTCTTGGACTCCACCAGCAATGAGACCGTGGCGCTGCAGGACACGGTCCCGGAAATCTATGATAATGCCATCAATAATACCTCGCAACAAACTGGCAGCTTGTACTTCCTGCGCGTATCAACCAAAGTGCGAAGTGAGTTCATCCGGCTGAATCGGGCCAACATCATCGAAGGATCGGAACGGGTAAGCGTGAACGGCAAGCCGCTCGAGAGGGATGTCGATTATAGGATCGACTATAATTTAGGCCAGGTCACCCTGATCTCAGAGGAGGCCCTCGACCCCAACGCCGAGTTGGCCGTCGACTTCGAATACGCGCCGTTTCTGGCCATGCAGAAGAAGACGCTTTTGGGCCTACGGACCGAGTACGAATACAGCAAAGATCTCAAGTTCGGAGCCACCGTACTTTACAAGTCGGACAAGGCTCAGGACCGCAAGCCGCGGGTCGGCCAGGAGACAGCCAAAGCGCTGGTCTATGATTTCGACGCCTCCATGAGATTCCAGCCGCAGTTTCTGACCAGGATGGTTGATGCCCTGCCTCTCGTGGAAACGGAAGCAGCGTCGAGCTTCAACATCTCCGGTGAGATAGCTCAGTCGCGCCCCAACCCCAACGTCGAAGGGGTCGCTTACGTTGACGACTTCGAGTCGGCCCTCGATCAACTTTCGCTGCGTACGGAGCGCACAGCCTGGACAACGTCGTCAAAACCGGCTCACCTGGGCGGAGACTACGTCCGAGGTAAAGTGCTGTGGCATACACCGCGTGATCTGGTGAGTGTCCAGGATGTCTATGACCGCGATGTGGCCGGGGGCCAGGGAACGATCCGAATATTCCGTATGATCTTTCGGCCCCGCCACTTCATCAACGACACCGCTGTCGTCGGCAACCAATTGGTGATCACCCCCAGCGCAACCGGACTGAAATCGTGGGCCGGTATCATGCGCTATTTGCCCGGGGGTGTTGACCCCGAGAGAGCGCAACTCCTTGAAGTTCGGGCTCGCGCCAAAAGCGGCAAACTTCACTTCGACTTCGGCCGCATCAGCGAGGACATCGATGGCGACGGCTCTGCCGACTCTGAGGACGGTATCGCCTCCCAGGGGGCCCGTAACGGCGCGGTCGAGGAGGAAGAGGACGTCGGTTTGGACGGCCTGGCCGATCCCGAAGAGTCACAATACTACGATTACATAAAGGACGTCACGGTCGATCCGGCGGGCGACAATTGGTTTTTCCTGGACGACGGCAAATGCCCGCTGCCGACCGGGCAATGTGAGAACATCGACTGGGATGACGAGTCGGTCCGCTACGAGTGGCTCAACGGTACCGAGGGGAACATAGATGATCCTTCGGTTCAGGGTCGTCCGGATGAGGAAGCTCTGTTCATCAACGGACTCCAGGAGGTCAATTCCTATTTCTCTTACGTGATCGATTTTGAAGACACGCTGTTTCGGGTACCGGAGTCCAACTATCCGCCCGAGGCGGGCAACCAGTGGTGGACGTATCGCATACCGTTACGTGATTCCACGACCATCGATAGGATTGAGAATCAAGGCGGCGAGCCAAGCTGGCAGCAGATTACCCACGTTCGGGTCTGGTTTGAAGACGAGTCGCCAAACGATATGGTCTGGGATACAGTGGAGGTTGCCGCCTGGTACTTCGTCCAGTCCAACTGGAAGGATTCGGTGATATCGCCGGATCTCCTGCCGCAGACGAGCTTTGTGGTGGCCTCGGTAAGCACGGAGGACGGCACCTTCCGTCCGCCTGACGAAGTCGAGGCCTACACCGACCCCACAACCAAAGTAACCGAACCTCAGCGCGGCTTGTTGTTGCAGTTTGAAAACCTGAACAACGTCGACACCTGCCTGGCCACCAAGGAACTAATCCAGATCGATCAGTACTCCGGTTATCGCAACATGGAGATGTATGTTTTTGGCGACTCCTCATCGATCGCCCCGGGAGGGCAGGAACGCAACGTTCGGTTTTTCTTCCGCATCGGACTTGATGCCGACAACTTCTACGAATACCGAACCTTTCTCTACCCCGGCTGGGATCCACGCAATTACGTCAGGTTCGACTTCAATGAGGTCACGGCCTTCAAGGATTCGCTGATGAGAGCGGCCTCCAAGGGTCAGGCGCATCTGATCGATGACAGCAGTTCGGTTTACCGGGTGAAAGGACAACCCAATCTCAGCCAGATAAAGTACTTCGCCGCCGGCATCGCAAACGTCGGTTCGCAACCGATTGCCAATGGATACGTGTGGCTGGATGAGCTTCGGGTCACCGGTGTCCGCAAGGACGTCGGCACGGCTGGGCGACTGGCCATCACCGGCACCCTGGCCGATTTGATCACCTACAGTTTCGGGTTTGACGCCCGCGATCCCTATTTCCGCGGCATCTCTTCGGCCACTCGAGGCGGCGGCAACCAGAATCTCGGCAGCGGCAGTTCGTCGATGTCGTACCGCTACAATGTCACCGTAAACCCGCACAACTTTCTGCCGCCATCGTGGGGCGCCAAACTCCCGACCACGTTCACCTATTCCAAGAACACTACGACGCCGCTGCTACGCACATCGTCCGACATTGTGCTGCCCGAAGAGATTCGCCGACAGGAGCAGTCCGTGATGGAAAGCCGCAGCTTCACTGTCAACGAGTCCTTCCATCATAAGGGGAAAAATCTACTGTTCGAAGTGCTTTTGAACCGAGTCAACACCAACCTGACTTACGGCCGTAAGAACGCCCGCTCGGTCCAGTATCCCTACAGCTTCGATGAGAACCTCTCCGTCAGGCCGAACTTCGACCTCGCCATCACGGGCATCCCCCGGCCGCCGATATTTTTCTGGACCAAGCCGATTCCGATCGCTCGTCGCATTTCTGGCGCCACTCTGGGGCTGTACCCGGATAGCTGGACGTTGAGCGGCGCCTTCAACCGAAGTATCAAGGTTTCCGATGACGTCAACTTCAACCGCCGCTCGACGATAACTCGCGATTTGTCCGGCCGCATGGACCTGAGCTACAGACCGCTCGACAACATCTCAACGACCTTCGGCATTTCGACCAGGCGAGATCTCGCCGATCTCGACCTGGTGAATCTGTCCCTGAGCAATCTCCGGCTCGGCCGGGAGACCGATTTCTCTCAGTCGTTCGGCGGCGGTTACGATCCAAAGCTGCTTAGCTGGTTGACCGCCGGTTTTGCATACCAATCCTCCTACAGCGACAACTTCGACCGGACGTCGGAATCGCGCTACTCCAAAATGTCGCGTTCCTGGAGCGTCAAAGGACGTTTCGACCACATGGCGCTTCTCGGTGGTAGGGCGTCCGGCGGCGGAGACGAGCGGCAGTTCCGAGGACGGCGTAACGTGCGCGGAGATGAGGAGACGAAAGAGGAGGGGGGCGGCCGGCCGTTCTACGACCCGCCTCTGGCCGTGCTGCGCTTCCTGACTGGCTGGATCAAAGCGCCCAGTTACAGCTACTCGGAATCGTACAGCGCCGGGGTGCCCGGGATGCTCCGGCGACCGGTCTGGAAATATCGCTTCGGTCTCGAGCGCACGACCGACGTGCCTACCATCGGTCAGAACCGCACCGCCTCGGCCAGCGAGGGGATCTCCTACGAGGCCTCCAGCGGCTTCAGTTTCCTTGGCGGGTTGAGTTGCGACGTCAGATTCAAGCGTTCGATAACTCGGGACGTCGTCAAGCAGGGCTCGCGGTTCGAATCGATCTCTACATCCTGGCCCGATCTGACCATCCGCATCCAGACCTTCACGACACTGCCGCTGCTGAAGAACATCGTAAACAAGATAATCGATGTGTTCTCCCCCCGCACGGGATACTCGCGGTCGACCAGCGAAACGATCGATTTGGGCGGCGGCTTCATCACCCAGACCAGCACGTCGACGAGGTTTAATCCGCTGCTGGCGGTGAACTTCATGCTGTTCAAGAAGCTCAGCCTGTCGGCCTCGGCCACGCGGTCAAAGGACGAGGGTGAGAAGTTCAATCTGTCCAACGGCAGTCCGCTCTCAAAATCACGGTCCAACGCGCAGTCAATGGCTATGGACGCCAAGTATTCCTTCAGCTCTCCCGGCGGTATCGGCATCCCGATCTTCGGAAAACTGCGCTTTCGCTCCGACGTGTCGATCACTTTCGGCGTCAAGGTCAACGCCGGCAAATCGGAGAATAAGCAGAAAGACAAGCCCTGGGTGCTGTCGACCGACAAGTCCGATTTCAGTTGGAGCCTGATGTTGACCTATTCATTCAGCCGGCAGATCAAGGGCGGTCTGTCCACCCGTTGGCAAGACTCCAACGACAATTATCGCAATCGCCGAAGCCACCTGCGCGAGGTCTCCATCTGGACCGAGATTCGCTTCTAACCGCTTTTCCGTTGACATGCCCCACCGATTCGCAGACATTGCATGCATGGACCGCATCATGCAACTGTGCCTGGCGACCTTGGTGATAACCGCCTCGGGAACGTCCTGCCGCCAGGGCTCATCTGCTGTGCCGCCGTTCGATGGTTCTCGCGCCTTTGGCTACCTCGAACGACAGGTCGCTTTCGGTCCGCGCGTACCCGGCAGTGAAGCCTGGGCCGACTGCCGCTCATACTTCTGTGAATTCTTTGACAGTCTCGACCTGGCTGTCGACTCCCAGGTATTCGACTTTGTGGACCCATACTCGGGCGACACCATACCCTTGGTCAACGTTCTGGTGTCGGTAAGGGAACCTCAATCCGAACAGCCCGGCCTCTTATTAGCGGCTCACTGGGACTGTCGGCCGCGCTGCGATCGGGCGGTCGACCCCGCAAGGGCGGACCAGCCCCTCGCCGGCGCCAACGATGGCGCTTCGGGAGTGGCCGTCCTGATGGAACTGGCCGGGCTCCTGGCCGAGCACCCACCCCCCACCGTCGTGCATCTGGTCCTGTTCGACGGCGAGGACTGGGGCCGGGCGGGAGATGCGGACTACTACATGCTTGGCTCCAGAGAGTACGCGCAGCGCGGCATCAGAGGGAAATACCGCTTTGCGATCGTGCTTGACATGATCGGTGACGCCGACCAGCAGATATATCGCGAGGGCTACTCCGAACGGTTTCACCCTGACCTCAACGACATGGTGTTTGCCGCTGCGGTCGAGTTGAAACTGACCACCTTTCACGATACGGTCAGGCATTACGTGCTGGACGACCACCTCCCGCTCAACGGCGGCGGCCTGCCGGCTATCGATCTGATCGATTTCGACTATCCGTACTGGCATACCGAATTCGATACGCCCGATAACTGCTCGCCGGAAGCTCTGGCCAACGTCGGTCGACTCATCACTCACATCATATACAATCCGTCATTATGGCCGAAAAACTGATTGCCCAACCGAGAGATTTTCCCGCCGTCGAAGAACTGTTGCAGCGCCCTTCGCTGGCGGCGGTAATAGCACTGGTGCCGCGACCGTATGCCGCTCTTATCGTCAAACAAGTGATCGCCGAAGTCAAGCAGCGCTTGAAAACAGAGAAGGCGCCCATAACCGAGAGCGACCTGGAGCGCGAGATCATGGCGTCGATAAGCCTGATGAAGAAGCAGGAGATGACGCGCGTGATCAACGCCACCGGTATCGTCGTGCACACCAACCTCGGTCGGGCGCCTTTGTCGCCGGAGCTGTTCGAATCGATCAAATCGGTTGTCACCGGCTACGGCAACGTGGAATACGATCTCAGCGGCGGGAAGCGGGGCGATCGCGGCGCCGCCTGCGAGCGCTATCTATCACTCTTGGCCCAGGCCGAGAGCGGCGCCGTCGTCAACAACAACGCCGCGGCCCTCCTGTTGATCTTGAACACTCTGGCCAACCGCAAGGAAGTACTGGTGTCGCGCGGCGAACTGGTGCAGATCGGCGGTGGTTTTCGAATACCTGACATTCTGAAAAAATCGGGCGCCCGGCTGCGCGAGGTCGGCACCACCAATATCACGACGGTGAACGACTACGAAAGCAATCTCTCCGAACGGACCGGACTGATACTGAAAGTCCACAAGAGCAACTTCATGCAGGCCGGGTTCACCGACGAGACCGATATCGGCCAACTGGTCGCGCTGGGTCGACGCCACAACATACCGACCGTGAACGACCTCGGCAGCGGCGTCTTCATTCCTACCCGAAAAATCCTCGGACAGGCCGAGCCGACAGTGCAGCAATCAGTCCGCAGCGGCGCCGACCTGACCTGTTTTTCCGGCGACAAGATGCTCGGCGGCGTGCAGGCCGGCTTGATCGTCGGGCGCGAAGCGTTGATCAAAAAGCTCAAGCGCAACCCGCTCTTTCGGACCATGCGGCTGGACAAAATCATGTTCGCCTTTCTGGAACGGCTGTTGTCGACCTATTTGGACGGCGACCCGACCGACCGGATAAAACTCTGGCGGCTCTTGTCGGCGCCCGAATCGGAACTGTACGAGCGCGGTCGGCGCATCCTCGATCAACTGGGACGACCGGACGGTCTGACGGTGACGGCCACCCGGGCCTATGTCGGCGGCGGGGCGCTGCCCCAGGCCGATTTGCCATCGGCCGGGATACTGTTCGACGCCAAGCATCGACCCACGGCGCTGATGAACAAGTTTCGCCTCATGGAGCCGCCGGTGATCGGACGTATCGAGAACGACCGGTTCATGCTCGATCTGAAAGCGGTCGCCGAAGACGAACTGACAATCCTGGGCGAGGCCATCGGCCGAGCCATTAGCTGAGGCGCCATCGATCATGCTGGTTGTAGGCACCGCGGGGCATATCGATCACGGCAAGTCGGCCATCGTAAAACGACTGACCGGCACCGATCCCGATCGACTGCCCGAGGAGAAGGCGCGCGGGATGACCATCGATCTCGGTTTCGCCTTCCGCGGCGGCGACGATCGATCGGCGCTGGCCTTTGTCGATGTACCCGGTCACGAGCGGTTCGTCAAGAACATGATCGCCGGCGTCGGCGGCATCGACGTGGTGATGCTGGTTATCGCGGCCGACGACGGCTGGATGCCGCAGAGCCAGGAACATTTTCAGATCGTCCGTCTGCTCGGCATCCGCCACGGGCTGATAGTCATCAACAAAATCGATCTGGTCGAACCGGACTGGCTGGAACTATTGACCGATGAAGTCCGCGAAAGAACGGCCGGCGCCTTCCTTGAGGACGCTCCGATCTTCCGCGTCTCGGCTCAAACCGGCGACGGTTTCGATGAGCTTGCCGAGTACCTCGACACCCTGTCCGAGAAGATCACGGCCCAGCGCGACATCGGTAAGGCGCGGCTGTATATCGACCGCTCGTTCGTGCTCACCGGAATCGGCGGGGTGGTGACCGGGACCCTGCGCGGCGGCTCGCTGTCGGCGGGTCAGACGGTGGCCGTGTGGCCGTCCGGCGCTCAGGGCAAAGTGCGCAGCCTGCGCGCCAACAACCGCGAGGCAACCCGCGCCGAACCGGGACACCGGACGGCCTTGACCCTCACCGGCATAGATAAGGAAAAGTTGGTGCGCGGCGGTGTCGTCACCGACCGGCTGGACCATGCCTATTTCGAAGATTGTCCGGTGCTGGCTTTGTCGGTCGAGTTGCTGCCGGAAGCGCCGGTCTCACTGGCTGACCGTCGCCGCATCCAGTTTCTGACCGGCACCAGCGAGCTGGAGGGAGAGATCAGACTGCACGGACAGAAGACGGTCAAGCCGGGCCAGTCATCGATCATCTTCTTCCGACCCGATCAACCGGTCTACACGCTGACCGGCGATCACTACATCGCCCGGCTGCCGACCCCGATGGTCACGCTGGGGGGCGGTCGCGTGCTGGATCATCTGCCGCACTTCCCGCGCAGGCGCGAGGCGGACCGCTACCGCTATCTCGAGACTCGCCGGTCCGGCGACGACGCCGACCTGGTGCTCACCGAGCTTGAGGGAACGGTCATGCGGCCGGCGGCGACGCTGTTGGAACATTCGACTCTCTCATCGGACCACATCGCGGCCGTTGTCAAGAGGCTGGAAAGTGAAGGTCTCGTCGGGCGCTTCCAAGGAAAGCTGTTCCACCGGGCGCACCTGGAGAAGATCTCCGCCGACTTTGAAGCGAAGGCGTCGGCCCATCTTAAGAGCCAGCCGCACCTGAAAGGCCTGACCCGCGAACAGGTGGCGAAGTTCTCGTCGACCGATGAGCCGGAGGTCGGCGATCTGTTGGACTGGCTGCTTCACGGCAGCAAACTGGTCAAGCTCGGCGACCGCTACAACCTGGCCGGACGCGGCATGAGCTTGAAGGGCAACATCAAGATCGCTCACGACGAGATCATCGCTCAACTGAAAGCCCAACCGCACAGCCCGCCGCGACTCGCCGTGCTGGCGCAAGGAGGCAAGGACCATCGCGACGCCATTAAGTTCATTATCGAGTCGGGCGAGGGGTACAAGTGCGGTTCCGAGTTCGTCTTCCTCAGCGAGGCCTGGGAGCAGATTGTCGCCTTCATCAAAGAACGGCTGGACGCCACCGGACAACTGGTGGTGAGCGATCTTAAAGATCGCTTCGGCATTTCACGCAAGTTCGCCATCCCTGTCCTGGAAGAGACCGACCGGCTGCGCTTGACCAGCCGCGAGGGGGACGTCCGCATCAAAGGAGATCGATATGACGGCTAAGAGGCTGATTTACAACGCCCGGGTTCTGACCCAGGCGGACGGTCTGGTGTTGGATTCCATCGCGCTTAACAAGAGCCGTATCGTGGCGGTAGGGCGCAACTTGCAGCATGACCCGGACTTCAAAAGCTACCGTAAGATCGACCTTAAGGGCCTGACCGTGACTCCCGGCTTCATCGATGCTCACACCCATTTCTATTACATGGCGCTCACCTACGGTCGGGTTTGGCTTCAGGGGCTGACTTCAGTGGAAGCCTGCCTTGAGACTATCCGTTCCTTCGCCGCCCCACTCAAGAAGAACGAATGGGTGGTCGGGGAAGGGTTCGAGTTGGACAAATTCAGAAGGCGGGTGGAGTTGAATCGCCACACGCTGGACAGTGTCACCGGCGGCCGCCCGGCTTTCTTCTTTTCGAAGGACCAGCACACCGCCTGGGTCAACAGCCGAGCACTGAAGCTGGCCGGGGTCACGCGCCGGACCGCCCAACCGACCGGCGGCCGGATCGTCCGCGACGCCGACGGCGAGCCGACCGGGATTCTCCTCGAAGGACCGGCCATCGGTCAGGTTTATAAGTTGATCGGACCACCCTCGGCCGAGCAACTGCAACGTTACTTCAGGCACGCCCTCGAGACGGCCCACCGCCGCGGCGTGACCGGCGTGCACTCGTTCGACGGACCGGAAGCGCTGGCTTTCTTCACCGAGCGGGCTGAGCAGGGTCGCCTGGGACTGCGTATCAACTACTACCTGGCAGCCGAGACGCTTCCCCTTTTGCGGCGGGCGAGCGTTCGTTACGGCGCCGGCGATGAGTACCTGCGGGTGGCCGGGGTCAAGATATTCGGCGACGGTTCGCTGGGGAGTCAAACGGCGTTCTGCTTCAACAAATATCCCGGCGGCGGCTACGGCATTGAGACCACCGGTCCGGCCGAGTTGCGGCGGTTGATCCGGTCGGCCGCGCGACTGGGATTGCCCTGCGCCGTTCACGCCATCGGCGACCGCGCCGTGGCCAATGTGATCGACGCTTTCGCCGCGGCGCCGGCGTTGAAATCGACTGGACGCCACCGTATCGAACATCTGCAGATGATCCGCCGCAAAGACGTCCCGCGTCTCAAACGACTCAGTGTTACCGCTTCGATGCAACCCTCGCATTGCCCGGCTGATATCGATCTGGTGCGCAAATACTGGGGAGCGCGTGGGCGCAACGCCTACGTTTTCAGGACATTGATCGATAGCGGCATCCCGCTGGCTTTCGGTTCCGACGCGCCGATTGAACCGCTCGACCCGCTGGCCGGGATCGCAGCCGCCGTATCCCGTTCGCGGCCGGGTCGGCGAGATCGCTTCTACCCCGAGCAGCGCATCACCGCCGCCGAGGCGCTGCACTGTTTCACCGTGGGGCCTGCTTACGCCACCTGCCAAGAACAAACCCGGGGCTATCTGCTGCCGGGATATCCAGCCGACCTGGTCATACTCTCGGACGACGTTACGAAGGTGGCGGTCTCAGCCATCGCCAAGATCGAGGTCTTGGCCACGATCCTGGGCGGCCGGGTGATGTACTGCCAAGCGGGGCTGGAACTGTAAGCCCGACCCGCAGAAATAAGAGACCGGCCCGCCCATATTTTCTGATTGACAATTGCCACCCGGTCGGCTAATTTATGTCTGGAAGGAAAGATGCCCTGCCGCTATGCTTGGGCCGTCGGTAACGAACGGCTCGACCCCGGATGTCTGAAGTTCCGTCGGTTGGCCTGATGACGATTGTCTGAGACGGCTTGCTGCGGTCGCCGTCCCTCACCTTTCGGCGGCCGCCGGCGTCGGCAATTACCGAATCCTCCGTTGAACAAAACCGTCGGTTCAGGCGTTTAGTACTGTGCGGGAATTTGTTGGGACGGAAGGTGCGATATGCCGTTTTCGAAGCATGGCGCGTTATGGGTGGTCCTGACATTGCTTGGCGGGATGCTGACGGGATGCACGCGCGGACCGGTGGACCCGATTCCGCAGTACGGTGACATCTCCGGATACGTCAGGACCAGCATATCCAAAAAAGCAATCGAAGGGGCGACTGTAACCTGCGCCGGACAGACATACAAAGTTACGCGTTCGGGGATATACATCTTCAAGGAGATACCTGAAGGCTACCACACGCTGAAGGCGGAAAAAACCGGCTATCGCATTTACACGACCATGATTCGGGTTACGGACAACACCGTCCACAACGTTTATATGGATAAGATTGTCGAGTACCGCGACATCGCCGGGCACGTGTACCTCGATGACAGCAGCATACCGGTGGCCGGCGTCACCGTCGTGTGCGGCGACGTCTGGGATACGACCGCTGCCGACGGTTGTTTTCTGCTGGAGGATGTCCTGGCGGCTACCCACAGTCTCTTCGCCTTCAAGAACCACTATGTTTCGTACGAGGCCCGCATCTCGCTGGAGAGCGACACCACCGTCGAGATCTACCTGGCCAGCGCCCCTCTAACAGGAGTGCTGAGGCATCGCCTGGACGGCGCCGTCAACGGTGCCCGCGTCGACTGTGCCGGGGTATCGGTCTACTCTGCAAGTGACGGCTGCTACCGGCTGCCGACGGCGCCGCAGGGGACGCATCGAGTGGTGATCAGCCACCCCTACTACGACTCGCTGGTCCACACGATCACCATCAAGGCTGGTGAGAATCGCCTGGACACTATCATGACGCGGTCGATCTGCGACAGCATACCGATCACCGAAGACGCATCGATAACCGAATCCGATTTGGAAGGTTGCCCGGACTGCCCGACTTGGGGGGATGTTTGCGATAACTACGGCCAATCCGAAATGTTGAGGTTGGAGTATTTCCTCAGAGTGGATGTCAATCCGCCGCGCGCGACCCATGCCGCCAGAACGAGGGTGCTGATAAGCCTGCCACCGCTGCCGGAAAACGCCGGGCGAAACAGCATGACAGGCGTGCGGCTGGTTCTCTTTCCAGTAGATGATTCGCAATCTGAGCAGTATGTGTCATTCCGGTCGGTCAAGGGAGGCGGCGATAGTTGGTCTGAAGACAGCGTCACCTGGGCTAACCGACCTGAGACGTCGCCCTTGCTGTTCGCGGCTGAGGCGGCCGTGCCCGAACAGCCGCTGGTAGTAGAGGTCATACCGCTCTACGATAACGCCAATGCCCGTCCGAGCCTCCTTCTCCAGGGGGAGGAGGTGGGTGAAGTCGATCCGCCGCGAAGACTGATCTTCCACTCCAGTGAAACCGTCGACGAAACGCTTCGACCGGTGCTGGTGGTGAAATACTCGTTCTGACAGCGGCGGTCCACCCCCATGATGACATCAAGGAGCCGCACCGACACCGAATCACGGCAGACACTCGTTGACCGGGCCAGGTTGGAGTCTTATACTGCGACATGAGTACACTCATTGAAAGAACGACGTTTGCCGCTATCACCGCCTTGGTGGTCGCCGTCTTACTGAGCTGCGCAAGTACCAGCCGCTATCGGCTCGACCTGTACCTGATGCTGGATGGAGACCGCCGGCGCACTGACGTCGAATCGAGACAGTACGTGATGGATGCCGTAGTCGGAAATCCCTACGCTAACGACAAGGTGGAGGCCGGATCGGGCAATGTCGCCATTGTAACGTTAGGCGCCCGCGGCACGCCGGCCGAGGGGCATCGCTGGCAAGCCCTTGGTTTCGACGAGTACTTCCGCTGTCAGGTGTACGTGCAGGTAGAACCTATGCCTGAGCCTGACAGTTCGTCGTTGGTTCACCGATCCTTGCTTCACGTGCTCGGTCGCTATGAGCAGCCGATCGAACACAGGGTGTTCCTGCCCCGGGAGGGTTACTTTATCATCGATTCGGTGACTCTCCGCAGTATCTACTTCACCATCAACGGCGCCTACGCCAACCAGGAGGGTGAGGAACTGCTGATCGACGGACGGTTCAATGTCGACCACGGCCGCTAATTTCGGGGCTTGACACGCGGGCTACAGATCTTTCTTAAGAGCCTCGACGAAGGCCTGATAACCCAGTTCATCAAACAGACAGAACATCACGCGATTGAGATGACGCGCCAGCGGCCGGTAACCGACCACCGCTCTGGTCATCACATGGGCGCAGGCGGTCATCGGAAAACCGCCCACCCCGGTGCCGAAGGCGGGGAAAGCGATCGAGGCCAGCTTCAGTTTCTCGGCGACGTTGAGCGAGGCGATGGTGGCCTGACGGATCAGTTTGTCCGACGTGCGCAGGTCCCGGCCCATGACGGCGGCGTGGATGACCGCTTTGATGGGCAGCCGTCCCGCTCCCGTGCTCACCGCCTCGCCCGGCATGATCGGGCCTTTGTTGATCGCTTCTTCTTCGATCACCTCACCGCCCACCCGTTTGATGGCGCCCGCCACACCGGTCCCCATCCAAAGTTCGTTGTTGGCGGCGTTGACAATGGCGTCGACCTCGACGGCGGTGATGTCCCCTTTGATGACTTCAATCTCAAACGGCATAGGTTACCTCGGCTTTGTTGATGAATCTTCTCTCGAACCCTCCGAACGCTCTCGCCAGCAGCCATCCCACCATAACGCCGAGTGCGGCGCCGACCAGGACATCGCCGGGATAGTGAACACCGACCATGACACGACTGAGAGCTATCAGCGCTGCCGCCGCAAGCAGATAATTACGCGTCACCGGCACAGCCAGGGCAAAAAGCACTGCTTGGGCGAAGCTGTTGGCGGCGTGGGCCGACGGCATGGCGAAACCGCCCCCGCAACCGACTAGAAGGTGTATCTCGTCCATCACGTCACACGGCCGCGGGCGCTCGATCAGTGGTTTCAGCAGGTGGGCGGACAGTTGGTCGGTTGCCAGTAAGGCGAAAGCCGAAAAGAGCACCAGCCAACGCAGGCGCTTGTCGCCGCGCCAGAGGAGCATGGCGATAGCCGCGCCGTAAAGCACGCGCAGGAGTTGGTCGGACGTTATGATCGGCATGATGAAATCGGTGACCGGATTGGCCAGTTGCACGTTCACGAACAGGAACAAGGCGCGGTCGATGGAGTTCAGCACCTCAAGCATAGATCTCCGGGCTACCTTTCAGAAAACGGATTAACTGCTTTCGCCTCGGAGCGCCGGTGCGGGCGCCGGGCTGAGTGCATTTGAGCGCGGCCGCGGCCGCTCCCAGCTTCAGCCGCTCGGCCATATCACGGCCCTCCAATAGCCCGTACAGATAGCCGGCGTGGAAACTGTCGCCGGCGCCGGTGGTGTCGACCGATTTTACACGAAAAGCCGGTTGGTGGACAACTCGCCCGTTCTCGTATCCGGTGGCGCCCTTCAGACCCTCGGTGACCACGATACGGCCGGGGCACAGTCGCGACAGCTTCCTGATGGCTCCACCGGCCGACCGAGTGTGCACGAAATGGAAAGCGAACCCATCCGCCACCACCAGATGATCGACCAGCGGCAGCAGCAGCGAAACATCGTTGCGAACCGAACCGATATCAAAGGACACAGCGACACCGAGCCGCCGCGCCCAGCGAGCCAGCTTGATAGCCGCTTCGAGATCCCGCCCATCCAGATGCAGTACTCGCGGTACAGGCAGACGGGACAGATGCAGATCGGACGGTTCGATGCCAATGCGACGATGCAGCGCGATGGTGCGCCGCCCGGAGTCCTTTTCGATCAAGCCGACGGCCGCCGCCGAGGGTTGCCGCTTGCGAAGTACTAGGTGGCAGTCCACTTTTTCCCTTTTCAGTTCGTCGATCGTCATGCGACCAAACAGATCATCACCTACTGCTGCAATGATGGCCGTCTTCATCCCCAGCCGAGCCAGCCCGACCAGGGCGTTCGGAACCGGACCACCACCCTGAATGCAACAGTCGATGGCGTTGATCTTCTCCCCCGCCTGCGGCAGCCGCTTTACAGTATAGAGAAAATCCATCGGAACGATTCCCATCCCGAGACAATCGAGCCCGGAGCGTTCAGGCGAGCGTTTCAACGACAGCCTTTCCGGAACTGAGTTGGACGATCTCATTGGTCAGCAATTCAACAGAAGAGGATCGCACCACCAACTCCAGTGTGACGCGATCCGAGAAGTCGGCGCGACGTTGGACGGCCTGGTACTGATTGACGATCTTCGTCAGTGAATTGTATAGTGCAAATGGGATCACGACCTTAAGGTTCGTAGTCACATAATTCTCCCGGCAACCGGCCCGTTCGAGGGCCGCCGCGGCAGCGTCCCCGTAGGCGCGCACCAACCCGCCGACGCCGAGCTTGGTACCGCCGAAGTAGCGCGTCACCACCAGCAACAGGTCGGTCAACTCCCGGCCGCAAATCAAATCGAAGATGGGGCGTCCGGCGCTGCCTGACGGTTCGCCGTCATCGGAATACTTGAACAGCATGCCGTCACCTCGGCCGACACGGTAGGCGTAGCAGTGGTGAGTGGCGGCGTGCTCACGTTTGCGGATCGAGGCCAGCAGCGACATGGCCTCTTCGACCGACACCGCCGTCACCACCTCGGCGATAAAGCGCGACCCCTTGCGCTTTATCTCGACTCGAGCGGGTCGCTTTATAGTGTAATACAGATCGTCCACGGTCACCCGTCAGACCAGGGCGACGATTATGTCGCCGATTTTATCCAATCCGACCATCGTTATCGCTCCGCATTTTACCGCCTCGGAAAGACTCACCTCGTCCGTCAAGGCGCCGTGTCTGGGGTCGATAAGCACGAAGGTCAGCTTCCCGGTTTCGTTGCAGAACGACAGCAAATCCAGGGTCGTGGCGGAGTCGCGATAAAGCTCGGTGACCACCACCGCCTGAGCCAGACCGACCAACAGCCGGTTGGATGCGCGATAGGCGTCCCCGGCCGGTTTTACCTCCGGTGATTGTTCACTGATGACGCCGCCGGTTGTGGCAACGTCGATAGCCAGCGGCATCTGGTCGGTCGGGTCGATGTGATCGAACCCTCCGCTGATGACGGCGAAGGACGCTCCGCCGCCGGCTTTGGCGCCCACATGAGCGGCGGCGGCGATACCCCGCCGCAGCGACGAAATCACCTCCACCCCGGCTTCGGCCGATTGTCGGGCGAGCGCGACGGTTAGTTCGATTCCCTGGTTGGTCGCCCGTTCGGCGCCGACTATGGCGACCGATTTCTTGGCGATGTCGGGCATCCGTCCGCGCCCGTACAAAAGTGGCGGCGGATCGTTCAACTCAAACAGACGGCGCGGATAACTGTCCTCCAGGCGCGTGTGCAACTTGATGTCGCGCCGGGCCAGTTGGTCGCGAAATTCGGCGGCTTCGTTCAGATAACGGTCGCTGTCCTTGATGCGTTCGGCCAGCACGTCGGTCATACCCTCGATGGCCGACAGCGACGCTCGGTCGGCCTGCAGGACGTTCGCCGGTTGGCCGTAACGCTGGAGCAGGGCGCCGATCTGGCGCGGGCCGATCCCGGCGAATCGGGACAGCGCCAGCAGGATCAGATTGTTGTCGGCCGGTTGTTTTTCAGTCATAAGGGAATGTCTTCACACCGTGGAGCTTTGTCAACAGCTATCGGGTCATTCCGGTGTCTCCGTGTAGATGACTATGTTGGGATCTGAACCAATCTTGATAACGACACCGCGAGCAGTCTGACGGTTAAAACCATCGAATTCGCAGCCCGTGCTTGAATTGCCGACCGAAATCAGCTATTATTCCCAGATGAAGCCACAATCGACGAGGAAGGTATGAGAGGATTTCCGTTTTTTATCGCAATAGCGCTGTTAATCTCCTGCGCCAAAGAGCCGGAGACCTTCGATGAGTTGGTCCAGGCCGGGGAGCGCTCGTTTGTCGATGCCGACTACTACCAAGCGCGCGTGTATCTCAACCGGGCGATCAAACAGAAACCTTCGGATCGCCGGTTGCTCTACCTCCTCGGCCTCACGTATTCGCGCGAACTGATGTATGACTCGGCCGCTTTCTATCTCGGCCGGGCCGATGTTCTCTATCCCGAGGACCGCGAGATTAACACGGCTCTGTACGAAGCGGCGTTGAACAGCGAAGATTACAAAGCGGCCCGCAAGGCGCTAAGGATACTGGTCAAAACCGGCGATCCGATCGAACAGCATCTGGAGATGTTGGCCGGACTCAGTCTTCAGATCGAGGATCTGCCGTTCGCCCACCATTACTATCGCCAACTCCTGGAGCACGAACCGGAAAACCCCGATCGCTACGTTCAGGTCGCCAATACAGCAGCCGATATCGGCTCGCTCGAGGTGGCCCTGGCCCTAGTCGACAGCGCCATCGAGAAGTTCGGACCGAACGAATCGTTCTTGTCCAACAAGGGGACTTATCTCGCCGCCCAACGCATGTACCCTCAGTCGGAAGCGATCTTCCGCTCCCTGCTGACCGAGGACTCCACAATACCTGCGTATCGTCTCAACCTGGCTTCCTCGCTGGCCGGTCAGAACGACCCGGCCAAGAAACGGGAGGCGCTGAGAATCTTCAGGGAGTTGCGCAGTTCTCTGAGTGATGAACCGCTGGTCGACTCCACCATTCGGGCGCTCGAAGCCGAGTTGGGCGAAGAGACTGACTGATCGGTGCGCACACCATTAGGACCATAAAAGAGGAGGGCAGGATTATTGCTAATCCTGCCCAACGCAGGGCTGTCTCTAGGAGAGACAGAGGGGGTTTTTTATGTTCTGCCTATTAAACGTGTAACCAGGCCGTTTTGTTCGGGTTGTTAAGAAAAAAAAGCCGCAAAGGTTGCGCTTTAGCACCTTTCTGAAACATTCCGCCGACAGGAGCCGGCCGCTCTGCGGCGACCGGCTTCATCGTCGATATTTCATGACACTCTCGTGACATAACAATGCAATCTGCTGCGTCTTGGGTTACCAACCTTCCTCTCGGTCGGGTTCGTACTCGTCGCAGCCAAGTTTCCATCTACCTTGGAAGAAGCCCTTCTTGAATTGCGGATGCGATTTGTACTTACCCTTGAGAGCGCCGATTACCTGCCTGTTGGCGTCGAGTACGTCTCCCTTAAACCACCCACCGGCATGCTTAACCGCGTTCGGGTTGGCGTTGTGACTCGGATGCTGATCCCAGCGGCCGCGCAGGAAACCCTGGAACCGGCCGTCGCGTGAGATCCACTTGCCGAAAAACACTCTGTCACCGTCGTCATTGACGCCCCAGTGACCGCGCAGCCAGCCGGAGATGCGTCCGTCGCGGGTCATCCACATACCGCGGAAGACACCCTGGCCGTCCTCGTTGAAACCCCAACGCCCGGCCAGGAAACCGCGCGCACAGAGCATGCGATCAAGACGGAAGGCGTGAAAGGCGACGGCGTTGGAGTCGGCGTCGTCCAGATAGACGATAGTGTCCAAAGCCACCAACTCGGAAAGATCAAAGGTGCGGCTGTACGGTCCGGTCTCAAAGGCGACCGTCACCACCTCGGGAATGGTCGCGGTGTCGGGCGGGATGTAGATATCCACCGCCAGACCGTCATGATGCACGGTGGTGAATGATGTCCACTCCACCAGCCTGCGGTCGGTGCGCTCAAGGAGAGCGTCCTGATCCGGTTCGAATGCGATCACCTGTCTGACGACCATCGCACCGCGCGAGATAATCAGCGAACCGGTCCAGTCGGTGACGGTGGTTACGGTGGGGTCAAAGCGCAACTGTCCCCAGAGAATTCGCAAATGGTAACCGCCTTCCAACGTGGTATCGGTGGTCATGTCCGAACTATACAGGACTCTGAACGGGTCGTCGTACTCATCGTTGTCGTTGGCCTCGGCCAGCAGGTCACTGTCGCCGAATCCTGGTGACTCGTCGGTGGCCAGGTAGCCGCCGGTGGGATCGTTGAGATTGAGATTCTCGATCTGATCTTCGGTGCCGGTCGGATTCTCCGAACAGCCGACCCCCCAGAGCAACAAAGCAGCTAGCATGGCAACTGAAAGCAATCTGTGCAGCACGTCGGTGTCTCCTTTCTATATGTTATTCATGGCTCTTGTTCTGGCGGGATAACATACAGATTCCATGCCAAGGCCATTGCCCGGAGTCAAGTTGTTGCTTTGCAGGCGATTGTCGCCGAGCCGCGCCTGCCAATCTGGCGGGATGCGTGTACCCTCAGGTACACGAGGCTGTCGGTGCACGCGGCGGTACAGGCGGGCGCGGTGTCGTCTTCGGTAATCCGGTCCCTTGCCCCCAGCGGCAACATTTTGTTTCCTGATCGGTCCGATAAAGTGACGCCCATCGGCAAAACTATGAGGCGACCTCGGCCTTGACCATTGCGACCGAACAACTGTTCACCAACGCGCACCCGCGGAGTCTCCTGGAACGGATCGTTCAGTTTCCGCTGACTCGGTTTATTCTGGTGCTGGCTTTTCTGGCGCCGGTGAATCCGGCTGTAATGGGGTTGGACCGTCAGTTTGAGTCGGCCGGCCATCTGGTGAAAGCGCCGGTGGCGGCGGGTATCGCCGTTCTGTTGTATCTCGCCTACTGTCTCTACGCCCGACTGATCGAACGACGGAAGGCGCTGGAGGTGGCGCTTAAAGGCGCTCCTGCTGAGTTCGGGAGGGGCTTCGCCATCGGCGGCGGATTGATGATAATACTGGTGGCATTGTTGGCCGTTACCGGCTGCTACCGGATCGAATCGTTCAACTTCGACTGGTCCATTCCGGCGATATCGTTTGTGCGGCTTGGTTCGGCCGCTTTTCTGGAGGAGCTGATCTTCCGGTTGATTCTTTTCAAACTGACCGAGGAAGCGCTCGGCAGTTGGGTCGGGCTGGTCGTGCAGGCGGCTGTCTTCGGCGCCATGCACGGCGGCAACCCCAACGCCACTCTGTTCAGTTCGGCTGCCATCATGGTCGAGGCGGGGGTACTGCTGGCCGCTGTGTTCATGGTCACCCGGCGCATCTGGATGATCCTGGGGCTGCACCTGGCCTGGAATTATACCCAAGCGACTATCTTCGGCCTGACCGTATCGGGGACCGCCGGCGAAGGACTGATCGCGCCATCGGTAAGCGGACCTGACTGGCTGACCGGCGGTGCTTTCGGAGTCGAAGCCTCCTGGCCTGCTATCGTTCTGTGCCTGGCGGTCGGATTGCTGTTTTTGAGAAAGGCGGTCAGGAGTGGTCAACTGGTGGGACCGATGTGGCGACGATCGCCCAGGCCGTCACTCATCGCCAACGACGCGACCTGAGCTAACTCGCAAGTTGTAGGTCAGGTTCCTTGGAACCTGACGAATGCACTCGTGGCTAGGGTTGAAGAGTCTGCTACCACAACGACGGGTGGCCCACCATTCAGGGTTTGTTGAAAAAGTCCTGTTCTCGTCATTGCGAGCGACCGTAGGGAGCGCGGCAATCTCATTCGTCCTGTCTGCTCTATCATCTGCCAAAGCCTGGCGTCAAGACTCTGACCTCGCTGCCGATAATCGAATTGTACCGTAAGACGATCATCCATGTCGATCGACTACCACCTCGTGGTCCGGGTGTCCTGCCCCACGCACTGCGGACCTGCCGATGGTTTTGCGTAGGTAGCGCCGCCCTGGGCGCCGCCCCGATCGCGGCGTTACGGGGGCGCCGACCGCAGGAACTACGAGGACTGCCGAGACGCAACCGTCAAACCGCGGCCGTACGGATTTCGGCCGCACGAGGAGGAAGCTCATGCCCCGCAAGCGAATTCTCTTTGTCTTCGCCGACGAGCAACCGCAGTTAATCGAGAGTATCCGTCAAATCCTTAACCGAAGACAGAATGAATGGGATGTGGAGTTTGTCAGCACCGGCCTGGAGGCGCTGAGCGCAATGAAGCGGGATCCGGCCGACGTCATTTTGACCGACATGTTGATGCCGGGTATGAACGGCGTTGAGCTTCTGCAGAAAGCCGCCGAGCTTTACCCGGGCACAATCAGGTTCATTCAGTCGGGTGAGGCTGACCGCAAGGTGGTGCTGGAATCGATCGGCGTGGCCCATCGCTCCATCACCAAACCGTGCGACCCGGAGACCCTGCGCAATTTCCTGACCACGTCGTTGGGGCTGAGAGAACTGCTGCGGCGGGAGGAGCTACATGCGCGTATCGCCGGCATCGGCGCTTTGCCCAGCCCGCCCAAAATCTACAATCAACTGATGAGTGAGTTGCAGTCAGAGGAAGCTTCGATCAAGAAGATAGCCGAGACCGTAAGCCGTGACGTCAGCCTGACGGCGAAGCTTTTGCAGATGGTCAACTCGGCCTTTTTTGGATTACCCAGGCATGTGGAAAGTATCATGCAGGCGGTCAGCATGCTGGGTCTGGCCGCGGTCCGGGGTCTGGTTTTGACGGCCGGGGCCTTCAGCCAGTTCAAGATTCCCGACCTGCCGGAGATATCGATCGACTCCATCTACAGCCACTCGCTGGCAGTCGGCACACAAGCTCAGAAGATCGCCCAGGCCATCGGTCTGCCGCGACCGATGTGCGACGAAGCTCTGATGGCCGGCATGCTTCATGACGTCGGCAAGCTTGTTATGTTGACGCATTTCCGGGATGAACTGAGGGAGACATTGCGCATGGCCGACGAGGCGTCGATACCCGTTTACGAGGCGGAACAGCGCGTTATGAAGGTAAATCACGCCGATATCGGCACTCATCTGCTTTCGCTCTGGGGACTGCCGGACTCCATTCTGGAACCGGTGGCGCTTCACCACGACCCCCGGCGAATGCCGATTCCGCAGCGCAGCATTCTCACCGCCGTGCATATCGCCAACGCCATCGAACACGAACGCCACGACATGGCCGGGGCCGTTTCACACCTTGATCAGGACTACGTGAACAAGCTCGGCCTGGCCGCCAAGATGGATGAGTTCCGAGAGAACGGCCAGCCGGAACGGGTGTAATCCTTTGGCCGCCGACGGGCGCCTTCACTCTATCGGCGACATCCACGCTCAGGCGCTGTAACTACGAGCGGCGCGCAGACAGACGCGCACCAACAACAACATAACCGGAACCTCGATCAGGACCCCCACCACCGTGGCCAGGGTCGCGCCGGAGGCCAGCCCGAAGAGCATGGTTGCGGTTGCGATGGCCACCTCGAAGTGGTTGGAAGCGCCGATCAAGGCCGAGGGGGCGGCGTCCTCGTAGTTGAGCCGCAGCAGCCGGGTCAGGGCGAAAGTCACCGCGAATATCAGGATGGTCTGCACGAGCAGCGGCACGGCGATCCAAGGAGCCAGCCGCCCCAGAGTAATGCCGGCGGCGACGCATAGCAGCACCCACCAGGTCAGCTAGCGCTCGAAGCAACCGAGGTCGGGCCACCGGGCGCCCGCGCAGGCGGCCGAGTGCTCCGTCGAGTTCGGTGATGGTGTTGAGCTGTCCCGTGACATGTACACTCTGGGCGCCCCGTCTATCGGATGTTTTGACGGCTGGCCTTCATGTTCGCTGAGATATTCCGTCGCCTGTCATCACCCAACAATAACCGGACCGGGTTCAAAGTCAACAAGCAAAGTCAATTGTCCCCTTTCCAAGCCGCGTATAACACGCGTAACCCGCAACTGTTTCCCCTTAGAATTCAGTATTGACATCGGACAGCCGCGAATATAAACTAAGGCAAACTAGACTAACCTGAGGGAGATTACGCACTCCCTGAAGAGACCATGGAGGAAGTATGAAGAAGCTACTGCTGCTGCTGGTCGGCCTGTCGCTGCTGATCCAGCCGTTGTCTGCAGCCGGCATCAAGGCCGGGGCCGGCGTTTTCGGCGGCCTGGCGATTCCGGTCGTACAGGACGACCAGTCGCAAGGGACGGTTTTCGGATTCAAGGGCCGGGTGAAGGCAATGTCGATTTTCACTCTCGAGCCCAACGTCACCTTCACCAAGTACGGTGACCCCGACATCGAGGGCGTTATCGATGATCCCGAAGGGTCGAAGCTGACCTCGTTCGGGCTGGACGTGCTCCTGGGATCGTCCCTGGGCGGTCCGGGCGTGTCACCCTTCTTTTTCGCCGGAATCGGCACTTACAAAACCAAGAATGACCAACTGCTGGTGGATCAGAGCGAGGTCGGCGTCTCAGGAGGTCTCGGCCTCGAGATCGGACTTGGTCAGTCGCTCGGCCTCGAAGGGCGCGGGCGCTTCGTGATCGTAGGCACCGAGGGGGGCGCATCCAAGAAGGCGATCACGGCGACGGCAGGCGTCAACTACCATTTCGGTTTATAGAAAGGCTCAACCATGAAGAAGCTATTATTCCTGATCATAGTTGGCGCCGCCATAGCAGCCCTGTTACAGCCTTCCGGCTGCAAGATCGTCAGCGGCACGTTCGTAGTCGACACCGTGTTCACCGACCTCAGCCCCAACGGCAACGGCAACTATTACTACGAAGAACTCGATCTGACCGACAACGACGTTTGGATCGACCACAAGGACGATATCACGGATATCGACAATGTCGGCTTCGAATTGTGGGTGACCAGTTCGGCCGCCACCGCCAACGTATTCAACTGTTACATCGATGCGACCAGTTCGACGCTCGACGGCAACTCGTCCCGAAGCGCCGTGGAGGCCTCGGCCAAGCATGTGCTGGTGGACCTGCCGATGCCGCCCGGGTCGTCATTCATCGGCTACGCCGCATCGTTCAGCTACATCGACAACCTGGACGCGATGAAGACGCTGGCTGAAGCGGGCATGTTCAAGTTCTGGGCCGTGGCGGATGTGACGACCGACGATTTCGTGGTCGACTCGATTCGCGTGGTTCTTACGTTGTCCGCGGGGAGTTGAGCGTAAGCAAGAGTGCTTTGTCGAACCGGTTCGCCGACGGCGGGCCGGTTTTCTTTTGCAGAAGAGCGCGGCGGCGGCGCAGGTAGGCCGCCCGGCTGGCCGCCAATCACAGCCACGTTACCAGTACCGGAAATGGACTTCGCCGGCGACATCGATGATAATGCGAACATGGACGTCGTCGCCGCCGTTGAGGTCGGCCGACACGCGAAACTGCTTGCGCATCGCATTCATGCGGTCAAACGTCATGAATCGCTCCCCCTGATTGACAAACAGTTCGATCTCGAAACCGACCCCACTATCGAGCCGACAGATCGAAGTGCGAGTCACCGTCGTACGCGGCAGGTCGACTTGCAGGTCGTGTGATTGCGGCAGCCGGGCGAAGGCGGTGTCGACGGTGGGACGCCGCGACACGACCATGACGCTGTCGGCCGCGATGATGCGTATGATCGGATCCACGCCGCGCATGCCGACGGCGGTATCCTCCCAGAACGGCACCCGGTACCGCCGGCTCATGGAGTACAGTTCGGTCTTGCCCAGGGCGCCCTCGTTTAACTGCGCGCTGTCGAGGGGTGTGCCGTCCTCGACCGGCCGGGCGCGAAAGTAGCGACAGCCAGGGAGTTCGATCTCGGTCACCACTGTCACCATTTCCCATTTCCCATCCAACGGGGATAGCTCCCACAACTGCAGCAAGTGCAACTCGAGAACGGTCGTTCGCCCCGGCCTGACAATGACGCTGGTGTCGAAGGCCAGGCCGCGGTGTTCGATACGGACATGATGCCCGCCGGCCGGGATCGACGGCAGCGTCACCGGCGCCGGTGTTGAAATCCTGACACTGTCGAGGAAGATCGTCCCGCCGAAAATGTCGGTCACAATCGTCAGACCGCCGGGCGTATTAAGAAACTCGGCGCTGCTGTCCGGCTGTTCCTCGATCTCAACGGAGGCGACAAAGCGAATCCTCTTGCGAAGAACCTCACCGGCGGCGATAACGACGTCGAGAAAATTCGGTTGATAGCGCTCGCTGTACAAAGTGAGGCGATGCCCTCCCACGGAGAGAGTGCAGAGCGCCGGCGCTATGATCGCTTGCTGCTGGTGGCCGTCAATAACGACGCGGGCGCCGGGCGGGTCGGTCTCGATGTACAGATATCCGGTCTCGCCGCCGGCCCAACTCACGCCGGTCGAAAGCAATAGCGTTAGCAACGCCACGACACTGAGCAACCACGTCCGTCGCATAATCGACATGGAAGCGAACGGTCGGACGATGCTCAACAAAAAACTCCCGCGACCAGGCGGGTGCGTTGCCGAATTGTCACGTCACTCAACTGAATCAGCAAGGATAATCGACAGCGAAGGAATCCGTTGTCTTACTGCTCCGCTTCGGGATGATCCGCTTTCGACCGCTCCTGTCGCACAAGATCGAGCATCCGGAAACCCCAGGTGGAATCAACGGCGAAAAGATGCGACAGGATGCGGTCCGCATCTTCGGTCCGACCGTCCAGAGCATAGGCGGTCCCCAGTCCGACCCAGGCGGGGTAAAAACTGCTGTCGCCGGCGACCAGTCGATCGAAGTGCTCGGTCGCCTGGCGGTAGTGACCCTCGGCCATCAGCAGCATGGCCAGCGACTGGCGACACTCTCGGTAGTCGGGTTGGCGCGAGAGCGCTTCCACCATCGACTCCATGGCCGCCTCCGTTTTCCCCAGGTGCCGCTGAACGGTACCCAGTCGATAGTACAACTCGGCCGGACGGCCGCCGCTCGCCGCGGCGAGCCGGTAGTAGTACTCGGCGCTGTCGTAACTCTGGCTGGCGGCGAAACAGTTGCCCATCGAATACGGGATGATGGCGTTCTTGGGGTCAAAAGCCAGGGCGGAACGCAAGAGCGGCAGAGCTGGCCCGATCTTTCCCATTTTGAAGTATTCCTGGCCGAGATTGGTCAGGTACATGGCATTGGTGGAGTCGACAGCAACGGCGTTCTCGAAGTAGCGAATCGCCTCGGCTGAGTTGCCGAGGTCGGAGTAGACGACGCCGAGATTGTTGCACACCTGAGCATCGACCGGATTCATCTTGAAGGCCCGCTCCAGAAAGACCCTGGCCTGGTCGTGGTCGCCCAGGCGGGCGTGGATGCGGCCGATGTTCTTGATGGCGGCGAAGTTGTCGGGATCGAGCCGCAGCGCCTTCTGAAACTCGACCAAGGCGGCGGCGTGTGCTCCCTCGGCCAGCGAGTCGGCGCCGGCCCGGAGATAGGTCTGCAACGAGTCGACCGCACCGGCCGTTGAGGCGAAACAGGCCGCTGCCGCCAGTAGAAGTAGTACTGTTCTCAAACTGTTCATTAGTCCAACCATTATTCGGTGAGTTTATACCGCTACATGGCCGCGGAGATCCAGTTCGGAGGAACTCCGATCAGATGGCCGATCGGTCCAGATAAAACAGACGGCCCGCTCTCGCGAGCCGTCAGCCCTTAAGCGCGAAGACGCTTAAAAGAGGTACCCGCCGCTCCATCCCTGAAGCGGCTTAATCTTTGACGGCTCCTTTCGGTGAGTGGTTGTTCACCATCGCGAAAGAGAGATACTCCAGTTCCATCGCCATGTTCTCGTTGCGAACGTGGACATCGGACGGTACTTTCAGATTCACCGGCGCGAAATTCAGGATCGCCTTGACGCCTGCCTGCACGACGTCGTCGACGATATACTGGGCCACCGTGGCCGGCACGGCGACCACCACCATCTCGATGCGGTCCTCCTGCAACTCTCTCTGCAGGTTTTCTGTATCCGACACGATAATGCCCTTGTGGTTGGAACCGATCTTTCTTTGGTCGTTGTCGAAAAGTTTGACGATGTGAAAACCCTGCTTGATGAACTCTTTGTAGCTCACCAGGGCCGAACCGATATTGCCGACGCCGACCAAGGCCACCCGCCAGACGCGGTCGATACCCAGGATATTGGACACCTTGGCCTTGAGTTCGGACACCGGATAACCCAGCCCCCGGGTTCCGAACGAGCCGAAAAACGACAGGTCCTTGCGCACCTGGGCGGGGGTCAACTTCTCCCGTTTGGCCAGTTCCTTCGACGAAACCGTTTCATAGTTGTCCTTCTCCAGAAGAGACAGGGCGCGGAAATACAACGACAGTCGATGAATCGTAGATTCCGAGATTCTCTTTCTGGCCATGCTGTCTGCGGAGTCGTCCATCAAGTCTCCTAAATCATCTCCAATATCCGGGCCTCGCCTATTGTGAAATGCTTCACAATTGATAATTATACATTTAGTACAATACTCTGTCAAGGCAATAATCTCGATCTTTCCGATGTGAGCACTAACCAACACAACGACAGCGACTTATCGAGATGGTCGAGCGGCCGCCTCTTGGATCTGGTTGATCCGGACTAGGAATACAGGCCAAAGACTCCCCATTTTGTCGGAAAAATCCCGGAACCAACGTGGACATTGTACCAACCAGTCACTGTCGGTGAACCCGCCCCCTCGTCCCTCCCCGGGCCGGCGCCGACACGTCACGATGCCGCTTGACTAGCGTAACCGCGTGCGCCATATTGCCCCCAACACGAGAAGTTGGGACGCGTGTCACGGACAATGACTTCGTGACACCAGGCAACGGAGGTGTCCTGTCGCGGCCAGGTCTTTGATATCTCTGCCGGTAGTTTCGGCGTGGCTCATTGTATTGCTGTTTTGCGGCTGTACGGAGTGGGAGAAGCTCAACCCGACCGGTACTCTGTATCACTATGCTCCGCACGCTACCGGCATGTGGTTGACGGACGACGCGGGAAAGATCGTAGGCGTTTGGGGTGATCCCGCAACGGGAACCTGGATCGACACCTTGACCAGCCCGACCGGTGACACGGCGGTGAGCATTCTGGCCTATCCCAACCCATCTCGTCCGCCGCTCGACATCGCTTATCACGTGCGGTGGTCGGGGCCGGTGACGATGTGGGTGGTGCGCGCTCTCGGTCCCGGTGAGTCATCGTCCGATCTGGTGATGGTGGGCGGCGCCGATGTTTTGTCATCGAATGGAAGCCCGGTGGCGGTGTTGGTGGACGGAGAAATGGAGGCCGGGCGTTATGTCATCGAGCGGCGTGGATCCGGTGCGGGCGAAGGGTTCTATCGAATCTGGCTGGCGGCGGGAGATGAGATCACCTGGACGGATGTATATATCGGCGATCAAGTAGCGGCCCTGCCGTTCTGATCTAAGTACCGACTCACAGGGAACAAACCGGAGGTTATTATGGATGCGTGCCTGCGACGATTACCAAAGACGACTTTCTGCCTGACAATCCTGACCTCACTCATTTGCGCCAGTACGACCGCTGAGCCGGCGCCGCGAGCCGGGATGGTCGGTCTGTCGGCCTCCTGGCAGAGCGGACAAACGGACATTCTGTTCCCCATCTGGGCCTCGGAGAAACTAGTGGTGACGCCGTCGCTGAGCGTTGTTCACGTCACGGATTTTGCCACTGATGTCGGCTTTGCCCTGGCGGCGCGGGTCAACCGCGGCAGTGGTGAGGCCGTGCCGTATTTCGGTGTCCGTTTCGGCGCCATACATCGGTCTCCGGATGAGGGCCAAGGGCTGACCGACTTTCTGGTGGGGGCGATGCTGGGCGGCGAGTGTTTCCTCAGGGACCATTTCAGTGTCGGTGTGGAAGCGCAACTCAATGCGGTTATTTCGGATGAACACTCGTTCCGTTTCGGCAATCCCAACGGGACCAACATTAACACGGCCGCGGCCGTCTCGGCTACGTTCTATTTTTAGGCCCCGGCGACCGGTCGACCCTCAAAAAGGTTGACCCATAACGGGCTGTTTGTGTAGAATGAGAAAACGGATGTTGAGATGAACGGTTTCAAAGTTGTATTTCTGATGCTCGCCCTGGTGATGGTTTTCATGGGGGTGGGTTACATGTTCGGCGGTCAGCAGGGCATGATACTGGCCTTTCTGCTCGCCTGCGTCATGAACTTCCTCACTTACTGGTACTCGGACAAGATGGTGCTCAGGATGTACCGGGCGCGGGAGATCACCGAGGCCGACCATCCGCGCTACTACCGCGTGGTCAAGCGGGTCGCGACCAAGGCGATGATGCCGATGCCAAAGGTCTTTATCGTGCCGTCCAAAGCGCCCAATGCCTTCGCCACCGGTCGCAATCCCGAGCATGCTGCGGTGGCGGCCACCGAAGGCCTCCTGGGGATACTGGACGAGGCCGAGTTGGAGGGCGTGATCGGACATGAGATCGCGCATATTATGAACCGAGACATGCTGATCGGGACGATCGCCGCCACTTTCGCGGGGGCCATCGGCATCCTCGCCTCGATAGCGCGATGGGGCGCCATCTTCGGCGGCTACGGCCGCAACGAGAACAACCGCGGAGGAGTGGCGCTTTTGGTCACAGCCATTGTCGCGCCGCTGGTGGCGCTGGTGATTCAGACGGCCATTTCGCGCCAGCGGGAATTCAAAGCCGACACCCGGAGCGGCCTGATTACCGGCAAACCGCTGGCTCTGGCTTCCGCTCTGGACAAGCTGCACCGCTCGCCGATTCGCTTGAATCTCGACCAGCGTCCAGCCACGGCCAATCTGATGATCGCCAACCCGCTTTCCGGGAAAGGCTTGTCGTCGCTTTTCTCCACTCATCCCCCGGCGGCCAAACGGATCGAGAGACTCAAGAAGCTGGCCGAAGAGTTGCCCTATCAACAGGGTTATGCAGGGTATTGATCTGAGCGAGAAATCCGAGCCACCCCAGCCGGCCCGGAGGGCGAGGTCATGACCGGTTCGGTTCTTGTCGAGTTGGTGGCGATTCTCGTTCTCATTATGGCCAACGGCTTCTTCGCGCTGGCCGAGTTCTCGGTTATCGCCAGTCGTCGCAGCAAACTTCGTCAGAAGATAGGTGAACACAAGCGCGGCGCCAGAGCAGCGGAGAAACTGCACAGCGAACCGCAGAGGTTTCTGGCCACCATCCAGGTCGGCATCACGCTGTTTTCTACGCTGGCCGGAGTGTTCGGCGGCGCGACTATCGTCAACCATTTACAGATACTCCTGGACCGGTCATCGGTCAGCTACCTGGCTCAAGCCGCGAAGCCGATTTCGGTCGGGCTGGTCACGGTCGGCATTACGATCACGGCGGTCGTGTTCGGCGAGCTGGTGCCCAAGTATCTCGCTCTGTCTTACCCGGAGCGGTACGCCCGCTACACGGCGCGACCCCTCACTCTGTTCATCAAACTGACCTCCTTCTTCTCCCACCTCCTGAGCGGCGTGGCCAACGCGGTGGTGCGACTCATTGGTGTTCGATCCGATCCCAGCCACACGGCGATCAGTGAGGAAGAGATCAACCTGATGATTTTCGAGGGACGACAGAAGGGTGTTTTCGACGAGACCGAGGAGAAACTCATAAAGTCGGTGTTCGATTTCGCCGACTCCACCGTTCGCCGCGCCATGACGCCGCGCACCGACGTGGTCGGGATCGAGAAAAACGCCAACCCCACCGAGATTATCAACACGGTCATCGAGCACGGTTACAGTCGGTATCCGGTGTTCGATCAGACGATCGACAACATCATCGGCGTCATCTTCACCAAGGATTTGGTCCTTCAAAGGCTCGACCCGAAACTGATCCAATTGAGCGACCTGCTGCGCAAACCGACCTTCGTGCCCGATTCGCTGCCGGCCGCTCGGCTGCTGCGCGACTTTCGGCGAAAGAAGTACCGTCTGGCCATCGTGCTGGATGAATTCGGCGGCACGGCCGGGATCGTGACGCTGCAAGACGTTCTGGAGGAATTGGTGGGTGAGATCCAGGACGAGGACGACGGGGCGCCGGAGCTGGTGCGTCATTCCGACACCGTCGCTTTCGCCGACGGTTCCGTCTGGCCCGGCGCCGTCAACGAGGTGATGAACAGCCACCTGCCGGAGGATCAGGCGGAGACCCTGGCCGGTCTCGTCATCGATAACTTAGGGCGATTGCCGCAGGTGCAGGAAACCCTGACCATCGCCGACATGAGGATCACCATACTGGAACTGAAGGAAACCCGGCTGGCGCGGTTGAAACTCGAGCTTGTCAACACCGACGCGACCAACCCCGGTAAGGCCTAGCTGAATGGATAACGATGATTAGACTGCTGACGGCGCCGCTGCGATGGTCACGCGCGCTCTATGACTGGGTGCTTCGCTGGGCTGAATCCGACTATAGTCTGGCGGCGCTGTTTCTTCTGTCGCTGGCTGAGGCGTCCTTCTTCCCGGTGCCGCCGGACGCCCTGTTGATTGCCTTGTGCATGGGGGCGTATGGCCGCTGGGCGCGGTTCGCGCTGGTGTGCTCGTTGGGGTCGGTGATCGGCGGCGTGCTGGGCTATCTGATCGGCCACTATGCCTTTGAACTGATCGGTGAGAAGTTTTTGAGCCTGACGGCTTCCCTTTCCGGGACTGATGCCGATGAAATGCTGGCCGTCACCCAGTACTGGTTCAATGAGAAGGAACTGTTCGGCATGAAATTCGGCGTCTGGGCCGTGGGCATCGCCGGATTCACGCCCATTCCGTACAAAGTCTTCACTATCGCGGCCGGTTTCTTCAGTATGGCGTTCCTCCCCTTCCTGATCGCCTCGGCCGTCAGCCGCTCGCTGCGCTTCTTTGTGGTGGCGGGACTGATCGGCCTTCTGTACCGCAAGTACGGCGATCGTATCCGGCAGTTTATCGACAAGTACTTCAATCTGCTGGCGATAGCGTTCGTTCTCCTGCTGGTTTTGGGTTTCGTGGCCGTGAGCATGCTCAAAGGCGACTGAGCGAACGGTCGTCGTCTTCGCCTGAGCTATCCGTCAATCCCGCCGACACCAGCAGCGCTACTGCAACAGTTCCTGGTACTCCTCGTACGGAATCACCGGCCAGGTCTCCGTCTCCAACAAACCGATAGCGTTGATCTCCGACGCCACTTTGAACGCCATCGTCTGATCCTGAGCCTCGAACAACACCAGATAATCATACCGCCCCAGCGTGGCGAAAATCCGCTCCACCTTGATGCCGTTGCGGGCGAAGGCGTCCATGGATTGGTCAACCTGGTGGGTCAGATCAGGATGTTCCTTTTTGGCGTTCGGGTTGAGGGTCATGGCCATGATGTAGGATGTCATACGCATTCCTCTGTGTTGAGGGTTACATCTCAATTATACCTACAGTACGATCGCAGTCAAGAGTTAGGTTGGAGCGGGGTCGACTGCCCCGCCTTTCGCCACACCGGACTTCAGGCCACCCCGAGCCATGCAACCCCGGCGCCCAGGTTTGGTAAAGATCAGTCAAGTACGCTGTAGCGGCAACCGCCTGCCTGTTCGTGACTCTGATTGTGTCGACAATGCAGGCTCAACCTGAGCCGCAGACTCCGCCCCCCATCGACGGCGCTCAACAGGCGGAGATTATCGACAGCCGCCAGGATCAGCCCAAATACCTGATGATTCCGATGGCCATCGATCTCTTCCGCTCGAGGAACTGGACTATTTCCGCCTGAAGGTGATTACCGACGATAAGGGCAATCCGATCGAATTGCATGGACTTTATGACAACGGTCATACCGATGTGAGCGTCCGTTCCGAAGGTTGACAAGACGGCGATCGGCTGGTTTTCCAACTTGTGAGAGTCTTTACCGGCGGATCGGAATTAGTTTGACAGCCGAGTCGGCATGGCTTAAAGTACCTGAGTTGCGTCAGCGGCGCTCGACCCGGCCAAATGGAGCAGAGTGGCAGGGCCGATTGGACGTTGACCGCGGACCGAACGTCTTACAGAGGAGAACAACCTCTTCAAGGGAGTATTGATGTTTCGAATGACAGTGTTTGCAGCGTTCACGATAGCCGCCTTGGCCGCCGGTCCGGCGGCGTCCGAATCCGAATTTGCTCGGAAAATGAAATCCGACTATGACATTCTCTCTCAGGATTTGATGAACAACGCCGGCGAAGTGGCTACCATCAGCGATTTTGTCTATGAGAAAGACGTGGCGACCTTCACCTTCCGTGAAGGTGTCATCTATCTGCTGCGCTATGTGGAGGACCGCCCCACTACGGCGATCTTTATCGGCAACGGTACGGCCAAGATCGACATTCCCTCGCACATGGAGCGTCAATCGCTTCTTATGGTGGCTCGCGACAGCGTTGTCCATGAAGATTTTGAGACCTGCTTCATTCGTTTCGCCGATGACTTTGACCTGAGGCTCAAGGAGAGGTTCACCACCGACACCACCCAACTGACGTGGAAGCATTTCAATCAGGGCGCCAAGAAACCCCAGGGGGAGATATTCTTCCGCCCTACCCTCCACCATCTGTACGACGACTATTTCCAACTGCTCAGGTCATTATACCAGCGGCAGTCGGACGGTTTCTTCTGGATCGATTTCAATCGGTACGTGTACAGCTTCGATCCCAGCCTTCCCGAGGAGGTAATGGTGGCTTACGAGTACCAGGGGGGCGACGTCGTGGCCACCCCGGGCGCCGTGTTTCAGAGGCGGGAGCGCAACATCTACGATGACGCCCGGATGTCGGAGATTGCCTATCCCACCACGATCCTGGATCGTGAGGCCGAGATAGAGATGTCCGGTCTCGACGGTAAGTACCTCGAGGCGGCCCGGACAACCATACTGGTGCAAGTCAACGTCGACAGCATCAGGTTTGTCTCACTCTTCTTGCACCCCAATCTCAAGACCGATTCGATCTACTACGACGGCCGACCGGTGGACTACCATCGCCGCAGGGATTTCACCTTTATAGGTGTCATGTTGCCCCACTATGGCCACCGAGGCGACACTCTGACCTTCACCCTCTGGTACCGCGGCAAGCAGTTCGATCACGCCATGCCGTGGGTGGAGGACCCGCAGGTTTCGCCTCACGCCTTCACGTTTATCACCCCCAAAGATTTCAACTACTTCATGCCGGGCATGGGCGCGCCCGAGGAACTGGACGGGCGAAGGCAGACTTTCCAGGTCAGACCGCAGAATCTATACAGCAAGTTCTTCTATCAGTGTTACCCTTCCGGTATCGACACGGTGGTGGTCAAGTCTGAATCGGGGATGCCGCTCAATTTTCTTGACTGGGAGCTGATGGACAAGAAGTACTCGGACTGTTACATACCGCAGGAAATGTATCAGGGAGTAACCACCGATGCCTTCAACTACATGGCCTCTCAACTCGGGCCGCCGGTGGGCGCCTTTTCAATGTACGTCAGCCCAGCCGGGACCTACAGTATGCCGGGCATCATGTGCGTACCGCAGATCGCCTGCGTCACCGAGGGGACCGTGCACGCTTTGGGCGGTTTTCACGCCGTGGCGGGACGACAGGCGGCGCGGCAGTGGTTCGGATCGCTGATGCGACCGAGCACCGATCGCGAAATCTGGATCACCGAGGCCGCTCCGGAGTACGCCGGCGTCTTGTTGTTGCAGGATGTACTCGGTTCCACTGGTTACTCCCACTTGCTGCATCGTCGCGACTCGGTCTATCGCATCGACGATCTCAAACGCGACCTGCCGCTGGCCGTGGGCAGTCGGGCCAAAACGGAGATCTTGTCCAACAAAGGACTGTGGGTTCTGCACATGCTGCGTTTCCTCATGTACGACGTGGAAACCGGTTCGGACCGAACCTTCCGGAAATTCATGCACGAACTGGCCTTGACCACCAGCATGAAGAGCTTCACCAACGACGACCTCGTCAAACTGGCCGAGAAACATTACGGCGAACCGCTTGACTGGTTCTTCAAACACTGGCTCTACGGCGCCGGCTTCCCCGACTATCGCGTGGAGTACTCGGTAGTCACGGAAGACGACGGATTCTACATCGACGGGGCGGTAATGACTCGGGACGTTGAGGGCGACTTCAGAATGCCGGTGATTATGCGGATCGTCGACGCCAACGAGGGATCGCACTTTATCCGCGAGCCGATTCAAGGACTGCATGATAAGTTCCGACTGGGGCCGTTCGACAGCGAACCGAAGGAGTTTATTTTCAACGAGTTCTACGGCGTGCTGTGCAAACAGAAAGTCAGCACGAGGTAGCCGCCGAACCAACCGACCGTGCGACAATACAACCTGGCCAGGCCGCTGGAAAACCACCATCACGACTCGCCGGCTCGAATCAGGGCGGAGACGGCGGGGAGAGGATTCGGCGGATGCCGCCGATATAACCCCCCCGCAACTGTCAAGCGAAGAATTGATTTACTTACGTTTTTTTGCCTCCCGGGAAACCTCCGGTGGTTTGCGCAGGAGCCCGGTGAGCCGCTTTGTCGACGCCGACCGGTGAAGCATCAGGTCATCGAACAACTCCGTGCGGCAACCTGCTGTTGACAGCGAATCGAACTGAAGGGCGATATCTCCCGGATACTCGACCGGCAATAGGATTTCGTCGACCGGAAGGTTGTTGCGGCCGTAGACAATAAACTCGACATGACCGTCCGCTTCGATCCAGTCGATCTGATCCATTTTGAGTGCGGTCACGCGCCCGCTATAGCGAATCAGGATGCGACGCCTCAGTCGTTTCTCCTGTTGAAGACCATTCAACAGAGATTGGACCTTTGGAGAGAGGTCAGAGTTGACCAACCGGCTGGCCGGACTTCAACGGCCTGCCGACTCCGCCGGTGCTGATCTAAAACAAATATGTTGACAGCCACCCGGCCGTTCGCCATGCATGAGCGTGGTCGGGCGGTGGGCGCACAGCGCCGAGTCGATCCGACAAGATGAGTCGCGTGATGGACTACCCCTTCTGGGACATACCGTATGGCTACGGCCTGATGATGGCCGCGGTCGCCGTGGTGCACGTCTTCGTCTCTCATTTCGCCATCGGCGGCGGTCTTTACCTCGTGATAGCCGAGAGTTTCGCCCGACGCAACCGCGACACTCTGAAACTTGAATACCTGAGGAAGCTGAGCAAGTTCTTTGTATTGGTCACGCTGGTCTTCGGAGCATTGACCGGCGTCGGCATCTGGTTCATCATCGGCCTGCTCAACCCAACCGCCACCGAAGTGCTGATCCATCATTTCGTGTGGGGTTGGGCGGCGGAGTGGTGCTTTTTCGTCATCGAGATCCTGGCCGCCATTATCTACCTGTACGGATGGGAGAAAATGACGCCGCGGCGTCATCTCATTGTCGGATGGATCTATTTCGGCGCCGCCTGGATGTCGCTGTTTATCATCAACGGCATTCTGTCGTTTATGCTCACTCCCGGCGACTGGCTGACCACGGGTAACTTCTTCGACGGTTTCTTCAATCCTACTTTCTGGTCGTCATCGGCGCTGCGTACGGGCGTCTGCATCATGTTGGCCGGGCTTTACAGCATGCTGGTGATCTCCTGCTACTCCAAATCCGGTTTCAAAGCGAGCGTAGTTCGTTACAATGCCGTATGGGGACTGGTTGGTTTAGTGATAATGTGGCCGTCGTTCGTGTGGTTTTGGCGTTCAATCCCCGAGACAATCACGGGCGCAGCCGTGCAGATGATGCCTACGCCGATGAGATCCGAAGCTCTGGCCTGGTGGTTCGGAGAACTGCTGGTGATCGGCTTCTTATTGGTCGGGTTGCTGCTCAGAAAGCGGCTCAACGTGGTGATGGCCGTTGTTATGATGGCGCTGGGGTTGCTCTGGTTCGGCGCTTTCGAATGGATGCGGGAGTCGATCCGCAAACCGTTCGTCATCTATGATTACATGTATGGCAACGGCCTGGAAGTACGGTCGGCCGATCTCTACCGTGAAGACGGCCTGCTGCCGCACATTGCATATCGCACCGGCGACCACGGCGCCGATCTGTTTCGACACGCCTGCCGAAGCTGTCACACTATCGACAGGTACCATCCCCTGAAGCCGGCCTTTGACGGCACGGACGAGACTTTTATAGCGGGCATTATCAAAGGCGCTCATGCACTGAAAGGCAACATGCCTCCGTTCTTGGGTACTGAGAAGGAAGCGGCGCTGATCGCCAGCCACATTTACAGCCGCACCGATCACCGACCCATAAAAACAGTTTATAGCCTCGAAGGGGTCCAGTTGGGGGGAAAGGTCTACGAGATTCGGTGCGGCAAATGTCACGAGTTTGGCGGCTTCAACGACAAGTCGGAATCGCTGTTGGGACTGGAGCCCGGCGATATTAGCGACATTCTGGACATGGCCGGGGATTTCGCCGAGGAGATGCCGCCGTTCACCGGCGACGACACCGAACGTCAGACGCTCATCGAGTATCTTCAGTTCATGACCGAACAAGCGGAGAAGCGGACGCCATGAACCTCCCGGACTACAATTTCCTGTCCGCCCCTTTGTGGCTGGTGACGCTTTTGCATGTGGTGACGCTCACCCTTCATTTCGTCGCCATGAACTTCATCTTCGGCGGCACGATGGTTCTCCTGCTCAGTCGGCTGGACGACAAATGGCAACAGAGCGCGGTGAAGAAATATGTCAAGCTCTTGCCGACCGTTATGGCGGTCACGATCACGTTCGGTGTGGCGCCGCTCCTCTTTTTGCAGTCGACCTATCATCGCCTGGTCTATTCCGCCGCCATCGTCAGCGGCTGGTTCTGGCTGTTGATCATCGTCGTGGCGATAATCGCCTACTCCTTCTTCTACGGATCGGCCTTTTCCATCGATAAAGCGTCTGGACGATTGAACAGCTACCTGACCGTGGCGGTCGTCGGACTACTGTACATCTCGCTCGCGTACAGCTCTATCTTCGCCCTGGCGGAGCGTCCCGATCTCATGGGCGCCGTTTATATGTCGTCGCAGTGTGGGTGCGCCGTCAATCCGGATGTCGGGTCGTACCTGTTCCGCTGGCTGCACATGATCTTCGGCACCCTCATGGTGGGCGGCTACTTCGTCGGCCTGCTGGGTCGGGATACGCCGAGCGTTTACGATACCGGCCGACGCGCTTACCTGGTGGGCATAGTGACGGCCATGGCAGCCGGGTTGGTTTATCTATTCACGTTGGGTGACTATCTGTTGCCGTTCATGCGCAGTCTCGGCATCTGGACGGTGACCATCGGACTGCTTCTGTCGCTCGGTTCGCTGCACTTTTTCTTCAAGAAGAAGTTTCTGCCGACCGGCATCATGTTGTTCGCGTCGATGCTCCTCATGGTGGCGTCGCGACACGTTCTCCGTTTGGTGCGCCTTGACGGCCGGTGGGATCCCTCGACGATCCCGGTGCAGCCACAGTGGTCGGTGTTCATCGTATTCTTCGTGTGTTTTCTTCTGACCGTCGCACTGGTTGCGTACCTGTTACATCTGTATTTCAAGGACAATTCGAAGACTTCCACGTGACATAGCGCGTATCGCGACTTTTTGCTTGCATTGGATGCATCTTCCCGCTTATTGGCCGATATGTTTCGCCTCACGGCAAAAGACCTGGCCAAAAGGTTCGGCCCCCGCCGACTTTTTTCCGAACTGAACTTTGAGTTGACCACGGGCGACTCGCTGGCCGTGATCGGACCCAACGGCTCCGGCAAGTCAACCCTCATCCTGACGCTCTTGGGCTTGCAGCGACCCACCCAAGGCAGGGTCACCTTCGTCGAAGACGACGACGACCTGGACGACACCTCCCGACGGCAACACCTGGCGTTCGTGTCACCTTATCTGAACTTGTACGACCAGTTGACGGCTGAGGAAAACCTCAAGTTCTTTTTGTCGGTCTCCGGCGGCCGCGCCACCGGTAAGCAGATCAACCGGACGCTGCGGCAAGTCGGTCTGGAGGGACGAGGTGTCGACCCGGTGGCCGAGTTTTCATCCGGCATGAAGCAGAGGCTCAAGTACGCCCTGGCGCTTCTCAGCAAACCGGCGTATTTGTTTCTCGACGAGCCGACCTCAAGTCTCGACCGCGACGGCAAAAACGTCGTGTTCGAACTGGTAGAACAGCTTCGCACCGAGTGCATCCTGGTGGTCGCCACCAACGAAGAAGAGGAGTACCGCCTTGCCACCGAGCAATGTCGGCTTGGTCAGTAGAGCCCTGGCCGTTTTCGCCAAGGACCTGCGGCTGGAGCTGCGCAGCCGCTACGCCTTGAATGCTATCCTGATGTTTGCTATCACCACGCTGGCGGTGGTGTCGTTTTCGCTGGGGCAGAGCGGGCTGTCGCCGAAGTTGTTAGCGGCTTTGTTCTGGGTGGTGATCTTTTTTTCGGCCATGTCCGGACTGGCGCAGGTGTTCATCCGCGAGGAGGAATCCGGCACCGCCCTGGCCCTGCGGTTGTGGGCCGATCCCGACCCGGTCTACATCGGCAAGCTCGCCTTCAACTTCAGTCTGCTTACAACCATGACGGTGGTGGTGACACCGATTTTCTTCATCTTTACCGACGCACCGACTCGACACGTTGTCGAGTTCCTGCCGATCCTGGCGCTGGGCGTGATCGGTTTGGCCGGCGCCACGACGCTGGTCGCGGCGATCATCTCGCGCGCCTCGGTGAAGGGGGCGCTCTTCGCCGTACTGTCGTTCCCGATTCTGATGCCGCTGTTGATTGCGCTGGTGGCGGCAACCGAGAAGGTATTCGCCGGCGGCGGTCTCGGCCAGGCGACGGCCGAGTTACAGTTCTTGTTCGCCTATGCCGTGGTGATGATCACCGCTTCGCTGCTTTTGTTCAAGTTCGTCTGGGGGGATTAGAGTTTTCTTTTGAACCTGCCCCTTGCTCCCGTAGGTCAGGATCCTTGTGATCCTGACATCTTTTCTTTTGTCACGTTCCAAGGAATCTGACCTCCAAGATTTGTTACAGAAGTTCTGTTGACCGTCATTGCGAGCGACCGAAAGGAGCGCGGCAGTCTCGTTTTCAGTGCCGTCAGGCGTCTCCGCTTGACGGCTCATGTGTGCACGTGCATAGGTGTCGGGCAGAGACGCCCGACACCACAAACACCAGCGGGCTTGTGTCCGCAGAATCTTCAGACTCTGCGGACGATTGTGGCGGAATCTGATGATTCGGCCACCACGGATATGTCTACCTCAACCGCCTGGAACCAACATCGACTCAGGGGGTTAAACAAGTTGATTTTCGCCGAGTTTGCCTTATACTGGCGCCGGGCTTAGACGAGAAGCCTTTGTCGGCAGGTTTGAAGACAAACCGGACCTACAACACTCGGCAAAGTGGTGAGAGAAGATTAAGATGTGGTGGAAAATCCTGCTGTTTCTTGCGATGTCGGCGATGATTGTCGCCAGCTTTGCCACGCCCGCTCCGCAGGAGCAGATCGGCGAGTCCAGCCGCATCTTTTACTATCATATTCCACAAGCCTGGATCTGCGTGCTGGCTTTCACCATGTCGATGATCTACTCGATCCGCTACCTGCGGAGTCGCCGGATCGAGTTCGACGACCGCGCCGCCGAGACGGCTCGGCTCGGTTTTATCTTCTGTCTGTTGGCCACCATCACCGGGGCGATTTTCGCCAAGATCGCCTGGGGTTCGTTCTGGAATTGGGACCCGCGCGAGACCTCGGTGTTCATTCTACTTCTGATTTATGGCTCTTATTTCGCGCTCAGGGGGGCCGTGGCCGATTCGGAGCGACGGGCGGCGCTTTCGGCCGTCTACTCGATTTTCGCCTTCGTCACCGTACCGTTTCTTGTCTTTGTCCTGCCGCGGATCGTCCCCTCGTTGCACCCGGTCGACTCGGTGGTCGACGTCGACTTGAAATTCACCATGGGGCCGACCGTCAGAGTGATCTTTTTCTCGTCACTGGCGTTATATACCGTACTGTATTTGTGGATGCTGAACCTGTCCATCCGTATCGGTCGACTGGTTCGCAGCCGTGAAGAGGTGGAGAGTTAGATGGACGGCAACTACGTAGCGATGGTCGTGACCCTGGTCGTGTGGATCGGGTTGTTCGGTTACCTGATGCGACTTGACGGCCGAGTCAAAAAGCTTGAGGAGAAGAGCCGTTGAACGCCAAGTATGTCATCGGCGGTTTGATAATTATCCTATTTGTAGTCTGGGGGGCGTATTCGTTCATGAAGACGACGATTCAGTATGTGTCGATCGAGCAGGCCCGCAACTCCGACAAGATCGTCCAGGTGATGGGCAAGATCGACTTCGACGTAGTCACTTTCAACACCGACGAACAGCGCCTGGAGTTCGCTATCTTCGACGCCGAGGCGCCCGACGATGCGACAGCCGATCGCTTGCCGGTTGTCTACCACGGCGTGGTGCCGGGTAATTTCGAGCAGGCCACGTCGGTAGTGCTCAAAGGGAAAAGCCGCGACGGGGTATTCGAAGCCGATCAGATGCTGGTGAAATGTCCGTCCAAGTACCAGGGGGAGGGGGGCGAGTACCAGGACATCCAAAAACATCCCGACAGCACCCGAGTGTCTGGAGCTTAACCGATGAGTTGGAATTCACCCGGCGACCTGCTGGTTCTGTTCGCCTTCGGTCTGAACCTGCTGGTCGGTTTTTCGTTCTGGCGCACCGCGCGCGGCCGGCGTTCGTATGAGAGTCTGGCCCACAAGGGCTACCATACCTTCGTCGTTTGCGTCACGCTCGCGCTCGTCTATCTGTTCTATCTTTTTCTGAGTCACAATTACGCCGTCAAGTACGTGGCGGGATACTCGGACAGCACGCTCGGCTTCTTCTACCTGATATCGTCGTTGTGGGCCGGTCAGGAAGGAACCTACTTGCTGTGGCTCTTCCTTAGCGCTCTGTTCGGCTATGTGATCATCAAGCGAGGCGGCGTCTATCGCGACTACGGCATGGTCGTCTTCTCGGTGGTCAATCTATTCTTCCTGTTCATCCTGGTCCGACTCTCGCCATTCGCCGTGATGGAATCAGTACCAGCCGACGGTTCCGGCTTGAATCCGCTTTTGCAGGATCCGTGGATGGTGATCCATCCACCGGTGATATTCATCGGCTATGCCGCCGCCGGTGTGCCGTTCGCCCTCGCTCTGGCCGCGCTGATCATCAAGGACTACTCCGAGTGGGTCAAGCGTGTCTTCCCCTGGGTGGTGGTGACGGCTCTGATGATCGGCGCCGGCAACGTTCTTGGCGGTTACTGGGCGTACAAGACCCTCGGCTGGGGCGGTTACTGGGCCTGGGACCCGGTCGAGAATTCGTCGTTGATCCCGTGGTTTGCGGCGCTGGCTTTGGTGCACGGCTTGCTGATCGAGCGAAGAACGCAGGGCGCGCTACGCAAATCGAACCTGCTGCTGAGCGCATTGACTTTTGTGCTGGTGGTGTACGGCACTTTTCTCACTCGCAGCGGCGTGCTGGCCGACTTCTCCGTGCACAGTTTCGTCGATCTCGGCACCAATGTCTACCTTATCGGTTTTTTGATTCTGTTCACAGCGGTGACGGCGGTTCTGTTTGTGCTGCGGGTACGTTCGATCGGAAGTGCGCCGATAGATTACAATTTCTATGGGCGGGACTTCACGCTGGTGGCGGCCACACTGCTGCTGTTTGCCTTCTCGGTGATCGTGCTGTTCTGGAGCTCTCTGCCGTTTCTAACATCGGTTTTCTCCGACGAACCCCGCGCTGCCGATGTCACGACCTATAACGATTACGCTCTACCGCTGGCCGTTCTCTACTCTCTGATTCTCGCCGTGTCACCCTTAACCAAGCAGGACAAATGGACGCCTTCCTCGTGGCCGAAGCGACTCGTGATCGTTGCCTTGACCGCTCTTGCGGTCGGCGTGGCTGTGTGCATCCTGGTGAACTCGGCTACTTTGGTGTTCGTGCTGGTTTTTGGTCTGGTCGTCACCGGTTTGATAATGTATCTGATGAAACCGGACTGGCGCGGCCGACTCGTACCTGCGCTCCTTGCGATGATCGCCGGCCTGATGGTTTCGCTTCTGGTCGGCGTGCGCGATCCACTCTACCTCATGCTATTCGCGGTGGCGCCGATGGCGGCCGCCACCAATCTGACAGCGGCCGCCGGCTGCCTGCCCCATCGCTGGCGCACGGCCGCCGGGCATTTAACCCATCTTGGTTTCGGGATCATGGTGATCGGCGTGCTGGCCTCGTCGGCCTTCGCCACCAGCCGGCAGTTGATTCTAAGCACCGACGAAGGCGGCGAAAGCTACGGCGTGCAGCTTGAGTACCTGGGCATGGAGAACGATATCATGCATCCCAGGAATGAACTGATTCTCACGCTCGATGACGGTGAGGGACCTCGCGAGGTCCGGCCCGAGCTGTACTACTCGCGGCGGCTGGACGGGCTGATGAAGCGACCGCACATTGAACGTTACTGGCTCAGCGATCTATATCTGGCCCCGCAGCAACTCCAGCCGGCGGAGGAAGGTGGATTACAGATCACCAAGGGTGAGACGCACGAACTGCTCGGTTATCGTCTGACCTTCCTCGGTTTCGAGATGGCCAGTCACGCCGGATCGGCCGAAGAACTTCGCGTCAAGACGATCATAGAAGTCCAGCATGAGGGCGTCATCGACACGCTGGCGCCGGCCTTGGTCATGGCCACCGACCAGTACGGCAATCCGCAGTATGTCAGTGAGCCGGCCTACCTTGATTCGGCCGAGACCATGCCGATAAACGTACAGAAGATACTGGCCGATCAGGGCGCCGTGATTCTGGACATTCCCGGGTTGGATACCGGCAAGCCGGAAACGCTGGTGCTCGACATCACCAAGAAGCCGATGATCATTCTGGTGTGGATCGGCACGACAATCGTTCTACTCGGCTGTCTTGTTGCGTTCATCCGGCGACGCGCCGAGATCGCCTGAAAACCCGGCCGGGGAAGCCCGTGTTGACGACTCCTTCACCAATTGCACGTACTATCAAGTTTGCTCTGGTCGTGGCGACGCTACCAGTCGGCGCCGCCGGGGTGGAGATCCCATTTCATCCCGAACGGGGATTGGTGGAGGTGGAGGTGCTGATCGACGGGCGGATCAAGGGACGTTTCGGGATCGACACCGGCGCCGACCGGTTGTACATCGACGACGAATTCGCAAAGAAGCACGGTCTTTCTCAGGTGGGCGGCCCGCCGCCGCGGCAGGTGGTCGGCGTACACGGTTCGTCGGCCGTCTCCTGGGTGGAACTGCGGTCACTGAAAGTGGGCGGGGAACGTCTTTACAATCTACGCGCCGCCGCCATCGACCTGAGAGCGTTGATCAAAGACACCAGCCGAGGATTTCCCGACGGCCTCATCGGGCACGAGGTCCTGCGGCGGTTCTACGTGACCGTCGACTATCCGCATCAGCTCATGGAGATGCGCATGGAGGAGCCGGAGGTGTTCAGCACGCAGAAATACGTCAGCGTGCCGTTCGAGGTGAATCGTCATTTCATTCTGGTCGAGGCTGTCTTCAACGACAGCGTCAAGGCTCCGATGATTCTCGACTACTGCGCCTCCTACACCGCTATCACTTCCGACCTGGCCGCTCGCCTCGGCGCGCCCGCCGAAGAAGGTTCCCGCTCCATTATTGAATCGATGAGGCTGGAAGACAAAGTAACGTCGGACGACGTCGTGGTCATTGTTCGCGACATGCAGAATCTGAAAAAGTCCGCCGGGCGCACTCGGTTCGACGGCATCCTGGGGGCCGGCTTTTTATATCGCCACAAGATTACGATTGACTACAAGCGAAATGAGATCCACGTGCACCAGCGCTGAGGCCACGTCCATGCCATACAGCATAATTCGTTGGTAGTGCGCCTTCATCAGAAAGGTGGTTGATTCGCGACAGAGGGTTGGGGTTAGGACGCAAGCACCGACAGAATGTTGATAAGTCATGAGGGCGCCTCCCGGTGACGGTAGATGCCCGCTACCCGCGGATCTATGAGTGATGGTCGTTAATTGTCGAGTGTGAAATCGACTTTATACGAAACCCAACAGGCAACCGGTCGGCCGTTCTGAATGCCCGGTTTGAACTTGCAGTCCATCGCCTGCTTGATCGCTGCCTCGTCCAGCGAGACGGTACCGGATGATTTAGCTACGCGCGCGTCGCGGACGTTGCCGTCCTTGTCCACCAGAGCCTGCACCCAGACCACGCCGGTGATTCCAGCCTGCTTGGCCAGACGCGGGTAGTCCAGCGGCGCCGTGTGAATCATCTCAGGAATGATTTCCACCGGCACGAATTCATCGGGAGCCGGCAGGTAGTCTTCCTCGGCGATATCGATCTGAATGTCTCCATCGCCGGCCACGGTGGAAATATCCGGAGCCACGATCTCGGCCAACTCATCACGGGTCGCCAGTACGACGTCCTCGTCCAGGACCTCGTCGTCGGCTACCGGCTTGGGAATACCGACTTTGGGCGCCACCGTCTGCGGCGCCTGCACGGCCACCTGGGGAGGTTTTCGGGCAATGCTGGGCGGCGGGCCGAGATCAGCCACGGTCTTGATCACCATCGACGGTATGGCTCCCGTGTCAATGTCCTCTTCCATCGACAACAACCAGGACACCAGGAGAATAAGCAGCACCGTGGCCAGGGTAAGGCCGGTGCCGTACAGGAAATTGCGCTGGTATTTGGCCTTGAGCTCATAAGCGCCGTACGGCGACCACAGAGGATATACAGCCATTATTGTCCACCTCCTGCCGGAACTGTCGCCGCGGCGGCTCGCGCCGCGTCCATAATCTTGTCGTCCCGGCCTTCTTCCCACTCGCCGATGGCGTACCGATAAGAGAACTTATCCTCTTTGGGAATGTCCTCAATCTTGACACCCAACTGCTCGGCGGTGTAGGCGTTCCACGAGCGTTCGATCAGGTCGATCTCGTCCAGGATATTGACCATGTCGGAGTACTTGCCGTCGCGGTGAATCAGAATCAGCGTGTTGAGTTTGTCGTTGGCCCGGTTCTGAGCAATCAAGAGACCCTGCAGGCTGTCGGCGTTGAACTTGTACGCGACGCTATCGGGTGTATCGACCGCCGTCGGTATCAACTGGGGCAGGTTGTCCGGTGAAACACGTCGGAGGTTCCACCAGTAAACGCCGTCATTGTCGACCCTGACGGTCAGCAAGTTGGATTCCTTCACTTCGACATCCCGCTGCATCTCGTCGGTCGGCGGCAGGTTTATCTCCATCGCCTGGGGCATGGCGAACACCGTCGTCACCATATAGAAAATCAACAGCAGAAAGGCGATATCGACCATCGGTGTCATATCGATGCGGATGGCGAGCCGTCGTTTTGGTCGCCTGAGACCTTTCTTCGATCCTTTTGGTGCTCGTTCCGCTACTTCGCCGCCCATCTATCCTCACTCTCCTTCCGGCCTCAATTCACTACACTATTTATACGCTTCAGCAGGGCCTTTGTGCCACCTCGGTTACACCGAGGATTCGAGATCGGTAATAATCAAGAACCGCTCCAATCCGTTTTCCTGCATCGTCTTCATAACGTCCTGCATGATTCCGAAGCTCGCCTGATAGTCGCCCTTTACGACAATAAGCGCTTTGATGAGCTGTGACCTTGCCCGGTTGACCTCATTGGACACGGTGTGCTTGTCGCAGGGGCGAACTATACGAACCTTGGTTTTGACCATCATACCGTCGATTTCGACTTCCGCCAGGCTGACGTAGTCAACGTAGATAGAGTCGTGCTCGGTGACGGTGATGTTGATGACATCCTTATCCGGCAACTCGATCATTGAATGCGACTCGGGCAGATCGACGGCACGCGCTTCCGGCGGCTTAAACTGCGTCGTCGCCATATAGAAGATCAACAGCAGAAAGGCGATATCCACCATCGGAGTCATGTCGATCCTGATGGAAACGCGTCGCTTGCCAGCCATTAGTTAGATTCCTTCCTTTTCCTTGAGAATCTGCATAACCTCAAAAGTCGCTTCGTCGGTGGTATAGTTGAAAGCATCCACCTTGTTCACAAAGAAGTTGTAGAAGAAGATACCGAGAATACCGGAGAGAAGTCCACCGGCGGTGTTCACCAGCGCCTCCGAGATACCGACCGCCAACTGCTGAGCGTCGATAACGCCGCCCTCGACGTTACCGGTGGCGGCAAAGGCGCGAATCATACCGATGGTAGTGCCCAGAAGACCGACCATGGTGGCGATAGAGGCGATCGTCGACAAGGCGATCAGGTTGCGCTCCAAGAGCGGTCCTTCCAGAGCATTGGCCTCTTCGATGGCCGACTGCGTCAGTTGGACGCGCTTCTCACCGTCCAGCCCACCCTGGGCTCTGACTTCCTGATAGCGCTCGATCCCGGCGCGAAGGACGTTGGCGGTGGTGCCGCGCTGCTTGTCACAGGCCGCCATGGCACCGTCGAAGTCGTCCTTCTGGATCAACTGAATGAGGCTCTTGAAGAAGACCTGCACCGAACTCTTGCCCTTGGCCACGCCATAGAGGGAGAAATAGCGCTCCACCACGAACACGAGCAGCATGATGAGGATCATGATCAACAGCACCACCAGGGGCCCGCCCTGGTAAATGGAGTGCACGATCGGATTCTCCGCTGTTCTGAAAACGCCGTACCACAAGAAGGCTCCGATCGCGAAAGCGATTATCGAGTTCAGGGTCACGAAAATTGTTTGTTTAACCACTTCTTCCTATCCTCCGAAATACTGATAATTAGATTTCAATACTTTTCACCGCCAGCATGATCGAGGCGGCCAGCATAACAAACAGGCCCCAGGAGAGGCTGCCTATAAAAGTCGCGATGCCGTAGCTGTCCCCGATGCTGGTGTAGAGACCGGCGGTGCCCGCTCCGTAGTCGGCGCCGAGGAACGATATAGCCGATGCCGCCACGAAAAGCGCCAAGGGCAGCCAATTCAGTCTCAATATGGATTTCAGCTTCAGGGCCTTTTGATCGGGGTTGCCTTTGAGTCCGAACAGCCCGAAGAGCGTGTAGGCCGGCAGCAAAACGCACGAAAAGGTCAGGGCCAGAAACAGCACGCCGGTAACTACGAGTATGATGCCGGCCGAGAAAACGTGCGAACCGACACCGCCGAGCGCCGCCAACGCTCCAATCCCGCTGAGTCGCGAATACTCCTTATGGACTTTCTTCCTGGCCACATAGCCGTGAATGACCTCTTCCTTGGGAGCGTCGGTGTACTCACCGCCGGCCGCGCGGGAGGCGGCAACCACCGCTGCGCTGTCGGCCGGCAGGCTGTCATGGGTCATCAGGCTGTCGGATACCGTAGCCTCATTAGCCGGCTGTTCCACTGTTTCGTTGTAGGCCGAGTACCAAGGGAGGAACAGGGCGACCACCATCAACAGGACTGCGACAGCCAGAACAATCCGGTCGCGCAGAGAGACTCTGGCCTCAAGCAGCGTGCATTCTTCACGAAGTGTTCCCAGATCGCTGCGGTGCTCCTTCTTCCGGCGTATCTTCTCGACCAGCTTGGCCTTCTCCGCGTCAGATTTGAAAATATCTTTGATGCGACCGGGGGCGACATCGAAGCCGACATATTTGTACCGCTGATTCTCGCTGATTCGTCTCACCGACGGTGTTTTCTTGTCTTCTTCAGCCATTCAGACTCCCGTTTGAACCGACTATCGTATCAATCTAAAACTCGAAACTCGTGTCGTCAAATCCCTTTTTGCATACCTGATTGCCCGGCTGACAGCCGAGACACTGACTGTACCACTTGTTAGCATTTTGGAAGTCATCGGCGGCGCCGGACTTGTCCTTCGATTTATCCACCGCCCGCAGATGATAACATTGAGCAATCCAGAGGATGAGATCAACGTCGGCGCAGCCGCCGTCGGCCGCGGCAACACATTGCTGCGCATCGAGCAAATAGGATAGCGCCTTCGTGAAGTTCTTTGTGCAAATGCCTCCGAAGTAGGCATACCCCAGCGCTTTTTTGGCTTCGCAATTGTTAGGTTCTACCTCCAGCACGCGCTGATAGTAATCCACGCCTCGGGCACAATCGGCCAACTGATAGAGGCAGGTTTGAGCCGCCAGAAGAAGTGTCTTGGCCTCGTCAGGAGCGAAAACGAGATACTGATCCAGATAGGCGACCGTGGTGTCGTAGTAGCGCGCATCGGGTTCCAGGTCGGTATCCATCGCCATTGCTTCGTCCTCCTCTCCCAGACCTTCATCCTCTTCCTGACCGTTCCCGCGAGCGATACTAAGTGCGCAGTAAGCGGCGTTCTTGTATACGCTGGCTTTGGACGAGTCTATGCCCATGTCGATACGTTTCTGATAGGTCTTCAGAGCCGCTCCGAACTGATCGGTCCGGTGATATGAAAAGGCCAGGTTGTAGGCTACCCGCTTCTGGTCCGGGTTTACTTCCATTGAACGATTATAGTAATCGATGGCTTTGTAGAAATCTTTGTCTTCGCGGTAGTAGAAGGCGTCTCCCAGGTACTGGTACAATTCCGCCTCGTCGACGCGAGTGCTCTCCTTGTTGCCCGGCTTCTTCAGCCACTCCAGGTGCTGGTCGAGCACTACACCGCTGGCCTCAAAATCCTGCAGGCCCCAGAGCGCCTTGCCCATATAGAAGTAAATGTCGCGCGGTTCATAGGGAATCGACAGAACATCGCGGAAGTACTTTACCGCCTCCTCGAATCCCCCGACATTCACATACGCCATGGCCGTCTCAAAAAAGGCGCGGACCTTGGCCGAATCCGGTTTGGCCTGGGACAATTCCAGGTAGCGCTGGTAGGCGCCGATGGCGTCGAGGAAGCGAACCTTGCGGTCGTCCGGAGTCCGAGTTGACATGGCGGCCTTGAAGTAGATGCCGCCGGCCCGCATCCAGGCTGGGGCGTGGGTGCTGTCTTTCTGCAGCACGATCTTCAACTTGTCGATGGCGCAGACGTAGTCATTCATCTCGAGACAGGCTTCGGCCCAATGGTAGTAGACCTCGAGTGATGCGGTGTCGACCGCCAAGGCCTTTTCGTACTCACTGATGGCCAGCGAGGGAATGCCCTGATAGTAGTTGGCGTCGCCCAGGTTGATATGATACTCGGCGTTTTCGGGGTCGATAATCAGAGCGGCGCGGAAGGCGCGATCGGCGTCCACATAGTTTTTGCGGGCCATCATGACCAGACCAAAACCGTTCTCAAAACAGCCCTTTTCCGAGTTCTTAGCCTTTTGTTGACCCTCCTTCATTGTCTTTTCGGCTGCCTCCAGGTCCTCCAACGCCAATTGACATCGGCCCAACAGGTACAACGATTCCCAGTGCTTGCTTTTCTTCTCGACAGCCGTTTGGAGGTAGTCTCTGGCCCGCGTGTACTGCTGCCATTCGTAGTAGATGCGTCCCAGGATATAGTAATTGAGATAATAACCGGGATCGATTTCTATCTCCGCTTTCAGAAGATCTATGGCTCGGGCGGTGTCGGCCGCGTCCAGCGCCTGCCGGATGTCCGGCTTGATTTCTTCAGCGCTGTCCGCAAACGGTGCGCATATGACCAGAATGGCCGCGGTCAACAGCGTATAAACTCGTCGTCGCTGAGGCACAAAAATCAAATCAAGAACCCTCATAACAAGATTCCTAAAATAAATGGCCAAGATACCTGAAACGTCGTCAAAGTCAAGCGAATTATTCGGGGCGATCACCCCGCGGCGCGGCGCCGGACCCTATGTAAGTTCCTCAACCATGGGACCAATCGCGCCAACGCATAGAGGCCGGCCAGAATTCCGATGACGGCCCTGGTCTCAACACTCAGGACCGAGGAAAACGTGTAGTCGATGTAGATTCCGCTTAGCAAGACAATCACTCCTGACGCCGTGTTCATAGCGCGCGTTGCCCTTTCCATTCCAACCTACTCCTATGTTTTATACATTCGAGTCAGTCATCTCTTCCCAATTCGTCCGACGGTCATCCACCGCATCGCACCCAAAAAGGTGACAAGAATCGTGCCGAAAAGCCGCCGCAACCGCTGCGCCTGAACCTTACTCATTGCTCGCCAACCGATTACAACTGACGGTAATTCACACGAGAACAGCCGCGCCTTTGGCGGCGCAGGAAATGCGTTCGCGAAGGATGTCGGGGGCAGTCGTCGACCGTAGCTAAGCCACTGCCAGACAAATGATTACGACTGCGGTAAGGGCGAGACAGCCTATGGCAGCCACAGGTAGCGGATTCGTACGTTGGGTGTGCCTGTGAACTCCAAAGCCACCCGGCCACGATACTCCTGCGGTCGACCCTCAAAATCAAGGGCAGGATAAAAATCACAACTGCCCACCACATCCCGAACAGCCGAACGCAACTGCGCGTGGGGACGATCTCCGCCCACCATGCGAGCTTGACCGCGGTTGTCGATCTCAACCTGGACGTAAACAGTGTCACGCCAGAACGGATGATCGGGACCCAGGCCGTACGTGTCATGTGGGTGGTTTTTTGGAAGCGGCGGCGTCATCAGGCCGACGCGATCCGGATAAGTGCGGATTCTCAGATTCTCCAGCAGGTTCACGGTGTCGCTCGCCACCGGCGGCCAGATCGTCGTGGGATACGCCACCGCGCCGAAAAACGAAATCAGGAGATATATCGTGGAGGGGATCGCCTCACCTTTCACCACCGCCGGTGCGAACTCACTCCAGAGGAGAGCCGCCATTATCTGGGCTTCAAAGGCCGGGTAGGCATTGATCAATGTTCGCGCGTCGACATAGCGGCCCGCGGTGTCGAGGTCGACGGCCATCAACAAGTAGCGGTACATGGCGGTGGTGTCGACATTGGGTGCTCCGAAATACGACGGAAAGCGCGCTACCGTCGGCAGCGCGATGTCATTGAGAGGAAACGTCGCGCGATAAAGCCGACCGTCACCGGCGTTGCCGGTGCTGTCGACCGGGAACGAAAAACTCGGGATACGATCACCGGCCCGCAGCCGCACCTCGACCGGCAGGATTGAGGCGATTTCTCGCCCAGCGAATGAAGCCGGGTGAAAGGCCAAGCCGCGAAGATAACCATCAACATAGGCGGCCAGTCCGAAACCGTCGGTCGAATCGCTGGCCAGCGACGACACTCTCCCCTGTCCATCTACCTGGAGATGCGCCGTTATCAGAACCTCGTGTGGAAGGATCGGGGCGTTCTGATCCGTCGCGAACAACGGCGGAAGTATCGGGTACGGCGGAGCGAACCGATACAGTTCCGGGCGATCACCACTATGGGCGACCGACGCCAAAGTCAGGCACACTATCAAAAGGCCGACAGTCAGACTTGTCCTTGTGGTCATACCATCTCCTCAGAGTTTATACACGGCGTCGCGCCGAGCAACCGGCGCGGCGGTGCTACTGGCTATGCGGAAAATACTGTTGGAGAGTCGGAAAAGGAAAGTCAAAACATCACACTTGAGAAGTCGTCGCGTCACACGCCGCCAAGGTCAGGGGGTGGCCGTCTCAAACTCGTTTGGGACGGCGGACTGTCATGGGACGAGTCACCCCAAAAAAGTTTGAGGGCACCACCCGACGCCCTAGATCCCCTGCAGTTGCCTCTCGAGTTCCGCCACCGTCGAGACCGGCAGTTGGCAGACTGAGTTGCGGCAGACGTAGGCGCGTACTTCGCCGTTATCGGTCAGTCGTCCCTCAAAAAGCGGCGTGGAACCGGCGGCGTCGCGGCCGCTGATGGCCATGATCCGGTTGGGCAGATAGCGGTGATACAGCTCCTTCACCATGGCCTCGCGAACGGCGCCCTCGCCCACTACGACGATCTCGATCTTCTCGGACAGATAGTAGTCCAACGCGATCATGGCCGAGGCCATCCCCGACGGATAGGCGGCCATGCGACCCGATAACGCCTGAAGCGCGATCTCCCCCGCCTCAAGGAACCGCCTGTCATCGGTTAGGCGGTTAAGGCGGAGCAAATTGACCGCCATGATCGAGGCCGGAGCCGGTACCGACTCGTCGTCTTCGCTTTTGGGACGAACGATCAGATCATCGGCGTCGGCCGGCCGAAGGTAGAATGAACCATCGTCGTCCATAAACCGCTCGACGGCCTTGGCAGCCAGGGTCTGAGCGAATTCGAGCCAGCGTGAGTTGTCGCCGATGTCCGACTCGTACAGATTCAGCAGACCCTGCGTATAGTAGGCGTAATCTTCAAGGAATTCGCCCTCCAATCGCAGACCGCTGCGATAGGAGTGTGTCAATTGAGAGCCGCGATAGAGCTGGTCGCGCACGAACAGTGCGTTCTTGATCGCAGCCTGGAGATACCGTTCATCGCCGCTCACCTGGTATCCCTTGCACAGCGCCGTTACCGCCAGGCCGTTCCACGAGGTCAGGGTTTTGTCGTCGGTCAACGGCCGCACGCGATGACTGCGCGCTTCGAGCAAGCGACGACGGCAGCCGGCCAGAAACGAATCGAAATCGGCCCGCGCGACCTCTTCCCTGACTTGCTCCGAGTGCTGGTCGATGTTGAGAATGTTGTGGCCCTCGAAGTTGCCCGGGACGGTGACGTTGTAATAAGCATGGAACAGCGCGGCGTCCTCTTTGCCCAAAACACTTTCGATCTCGCTTGAGCTCCAGACGTAGAACTTCCCCTCCTCCCCTTCGCTGTCGGCGTCGAGCGCCGAGTAGAACCCGCCGGCGGGGTCGGTCATCTCATCAAGCAGCCAGTCCAGCGTGCGACGGATGATATCGAGATAATGTTCCTCCCCCGTCAACTGATAGGCCTCGGCGTACACCGGCACCAACAGGGCGTTGTCGTACAGCATTTTTTCAAAGTGCGGCGCCAGCCATTTGCGGTCGGTCCTGTAGCGGGCGAAGCCGCCCCCGAGATGGTCGAAGATGCCGCCGTTAGCCATGGCCGTTAGGGCCGATTGCGCAGCTTTCAGATAAACAGAGTCGCCGCTGGAGGCGGAATAGCGCAAGAAGAGCGAGAGCTCGACGGCGTGGGGGAACTTCGGCTGGTCGCCGAACCCGCCGTACCGGTCATCGAAATTGCCCCGCAAATTCTGAACCGCCTTTGCGATCAAGTCGCGGCTCAGCCCGCTCACGGCCGTTCGGCTGTTCATCTGCTCGGCTACGCGAGCATAGATGCCGGATGCCTGGTCGACGATTCCCTGAGGGTTTGCCTGCCAGACTTGGGAGATCTGGGAGATTAGTTCCATGAACGACGGTCGTCCGTAACTCGGCACCGCCGGGAAGTAGGTACCGGCGTAGAACGGCTTCAACTCCGGCGTCAGAAAGACCGACATCGGCCATCCGCCGTGTCCGGTCATAGCGGTGGTGAAGGCCAGGTAGATCCTGTCGAGGTCCGGTCGTTGCTCGCGGTCGACCTTAATGCTGATAAAATGTCGGTTGAGCACCGCCGCCACCGTCTCATCCTCGAAGGACTCCCTCTCCATAACATGACACCAGTGGCAGGCGGCATAACCGATCGAGAGAAAGATCGGTTTGTTCTCATCGCGCGCCTGTGCCAGCGCCTCCTCACCCCAGGGATACCAGTCCACCGGGTTGTGAGCGTGGGATAAGAGGTATGGGGAATTCTCGTCGATCAGATGGTTGGTGAATTCGTTTTCGGTTGTTTGGGTTTTGTCCATATCCATGTCCTTACGTTCCCGACAAACGCCGGTGGCGACCGCAATCGCCAGAATCACCAAGGCGACGGTCCCCTCATTGACTACAGTGCGTCTGATTTTTGTCAAGGTCCGTCTATCCCGATGTTGCGGATCGACCCGGCCGTTTCCGAGCGGCAACGGTCACCGGAGCAACTGTGGACATGACCCGCAAGACTCCGTCCTTATATCTTCGAACCCTGGGCGTACGGACAGTGATCCATCTTCTCATGGCCGTCGCACCAACCTTTCTGTTCGCCGTCGACAGTGAACGACTCGACATCGAGCAGGTTGGCGGTCGCGTGGTAAACACCGTGAATCTGCATCGGCTTGTTGTGGTACTGCTCCCCGGCGATCAGGTCCCGGGAATACTGATTCTCCAGCAGACTGATGTACTTCCCGTCCTCGGTCTTCAGGGCGTGCTTATGCCCGAAAACGGAACAGGCGGCGCGTGCCCCTTCAGCCTTCTTCAAGTCACAGCCGAGACAGACAAGAGTACCGTCGAAGGTCTTATGTTCGGCTTTCTCTTCGATCTCCTCACCGGCCTGTATGGCCATTGCGGCGGCGAGCATGGTCACGGTTAGAATTGTGGCGATCTTTCTCACGGTATTACTCCTTTGGACTTTGCAGGTCGTTTGATGTAACTGATTCGATAAACACCAGGCTCGCCTCCGAAGTTCCCCGAGCGAACCATGCAAAGTGGTGTGCGCCGCCCAAGGCGTTGTCTCCCAACGCGCTAAAATAACCGAGAAAATGGGTCCGAGATAGCTGCTAACGCTGTGCCGCCGTATCACTCCACACCGACACTTGAGAAAACGAACGTCGAAACACGAATCCGCGTATACGGCAGACTGCGTTGGTCACCGTCGATATGCCGGTAATTGTCGAGCCAGTCTATCCCTGTTTCCAATTGAACGAAGAAGTTGCTCTTGATGAAACCGGTAAAGCCGACCGCCAGCCGATGAGTGGTTTCGACCACGCCGGTGGGGAACGGTTCGTGGTAGTCCCCTTCGACCTCCAACCAGGGTGTGCTCCAGTCGTCGGTGACGCCGCCCTCACCCTGGCGATGGCGCACGAACGACACCGCGGTCTTCATGGTGTGACCGAACCAGCGACTGACAGTCGCCTGCCACCGATCGTAGTCGTTTCCCAGGGCGCCGCCGAGCAGTTCACCGCGAAACAGGTAGCGGTTGCGCGGATGCATCTGATTGAAGGTGCGGTTGGTGACTCGGCTGTACTCGATCTCGAGATCAAGCGATGACGTTGGGTCGACCCAGTGACCGCCGACCAGCCACGCCGTCTCGTTCGGTTCCTGGTCGTTCTGGTCGCGGTCGTCAATCTGGAAATCATCGATCACGAACTGCCCGTAAAGCTTGATACCCAACCTGGGCTTGTACACCAGGTCGAACCCGACCAGGCTGTTGTCGTTGTTGCCTTCGTTGATCTGCGAGCCGTGGAAGAATATCAGCGGGTTGAGATAGTAAAGCTCGACCTGTCGTCCCGGCCCGCCGAAGATGATGGTCTCAAATAGCCCCACCCGCAGCCGGTGGCTCAGGTGAATGTCGAGACGATGTGCGGCGAAGTAGCGATTCTCGAAACGGTCGAGGCTGTCCGTATCGGGGGACAGCCCGTCCAGGCGGGCCAGACGGTAGGACAGTGTGAGTCGGCCCCATCGGAAGCGATAGGCGAAACCGTCCAGGCTGACCCCGGACGACAGCACCATGGCGTCGGGCATGCCCCAGAAGGACGCAAAGCGTCCCACCATGAACTGCCAGCGGCCGGTCTGATAATGCAAAAAGGCGTTCTCAACGTCGCCCGCGAAGCCGCGCCATTTCTTGCCGGTGTAGGTTTCATCCTGGGCGCGGGCTTCGTCGAGCACGAAATTGGCGTAGACGAACAGATCGTCGCTCGGCCGGGCGGCCAAACCGCCGCGCAGCGATTCAAACCCGCTGGCCGAGGATTCCTTGGCCGTCCGGAAGTCCTCGCCGACAAACCCGAACAGGCGCAGACTGCGATTCGGGATCTGTCGCAAAGATTCGAAAGGTCCCAGGTGAAAGTCATCGCGGTCGAGACGGTACGGTCCCAGTTGGAAATCGTAGCGCTCCAGACTGCGCGCGTCGAGGCGCTGTAAATCCTCGTAGACGAACCGAGCTTCGGGACCGGCCAACGGCAACAGTTCGGCGGCACAGCTACCGGCCGCGAAGGTAAGAAACAGCACCAAAAGAATCTTTCGGATTATCGATCGGTTCATAACAGCATCCTGTGCTTTCGGTCGGCGTCCCCGTCGTATGCCGGTTCGCAGCGCGGGTGACACCCGGTCGCCTAAGAACCGGAGCCTTTGAGGACCGCCGGAATGGTTTTGGCCAGAATCTTGGCATCGAGCCAGAGCGACCAGTTATCGATATACTCCAGGTCGAGACGCATCCATTCCTCGAAGTCGATCTGGTTGCGTCCGTTCACCTGCCAGAGACAGGTCACACCCGGTTTGACGGAGAGCTTGCGGTGTTGCCACGGGTCGAACTCCGAGACCTCCTTGGGCAACGGCGGTCGCGGCCCGACCAGCGACATCTCGCCGCGCAGCACGTTGATGAACTGCGGGATCTCGTCGATCGAGTACTTCCTGAGGAAGCGACCGATTTGGGTGACCCTTGGATCATCGGCGATTTTGAAGACCGGACCGCTCATTTCATTGCGGTGGGTCAGCGCATCCTTATTGTGTTCGGCGTCGGCGCCCATGGTGCGGAATTTGTATAGCTTGAAGGTCCTGCCGTTCAGGCCGGAGCGCGTCTGCTTGAAAAAGACCGGCCCCCGGCTCCCCAGTTTCACCACCATAGCGGTGATCAGCATGATGGGCGCCGTCAACAGCAATCCCACCAGGGCTCCGACGCGGTCGAAGATCGCTTTGATCAACAGCGTCGGCCGGCTTTCCGGGACGGCGCGGTAGACCATGGCGGGCAGCCCACACAGATAGCCCGGTCGCAGCCGGGCGAGGCGAGGTTCGAACGGTTGGGGTATGTAGCAGATGGTGACGCCCATCCGCTCGGCCAACTCGAACAGAGCGCGGGTGCGGGTCAGATCGGTCGGTTCCACCGCCACGATGAGCGCATCGACTTGACAAGTAGCGATCAGTTGCTCCAGCCGGTCGGGATGTCCGATCAACGGTACATCGCGGTAGCGCCAGAGTTGATTCTTGTGATAGTCGAGAAAGCCGATCAACAGAGTGTCGACGTCGGGCGAATCGAGAATGCGGTCGGCCAGGGCGCGGGCCTGGCGACCGGTACCGATTATTATAGCCTGTTTCCTGAAGCCGCCGCTGGTGTATTTCGAGGTTCGCCGGCTGAGATGCGACAGAGTCAGCCGCGAGACGATCAGCCCGGCGGACTGCAAAAGCAGATCGATCAGAAGGTAGAGGCCCAACATCAGGTTGCCCACCGGCCAGTCCATCACGAACGCCGCGCCGGCCAGTGCCGCCACGAAATACAGCTCATCCAACGCCATCCGGCGGAATCGTTGACACAGCGACACCGAATCCAGCACCGGCTCGGGACCGCGCGTCTGCCGGTGAACCAGGCGGATGAGCAGCAACATGGCGACCATCTCCCAGATATACAGACCGGCGTGGCCGGTGAGGGCGAGGCCGACCAGCAGCGCGCCGGACGCCGTCATCGCAGCGCCGATCGGTCCGGGAACCGAGAGCAGCATCGTCCTGGTCATCTGTTTCACGACGTACCCCCTTTTCCTTCGCTCGGTCGGCGACACAGGATTGCCCCTGGGGTTGCGTCCGTTCTCGCTGAGATTGTCATCGTGCAGATCATAGCAAGCAGCCCGCTTTTCTAAAAAACCTCCCTCTTGGCCCGTCTTTTTGGCCCTACAACCATTATCGGTGCTGTTATGTCCTGCTTTAGTGTCCATCTTCTACCGGTGCTGTCGTCGATGGTCGCCCCGTCGACAAAGCTCTTTCTGAGCCTGAGCTGTTAGTCGGTTGCCGGACTTTCCATGACCAATTCGGACCGTCGCACCTCTTCTTCCGTCGCCAGATCGGACCGGTCGACCAGTCTCGACCACCGCCTCAGAGACATCGGCCGTGACCATTCCGGCGCGTGACGCACAATCGTCGGCCGGTCGTCGCGAGTCTTCATACGGCAGCACTCCGGTTTCATGCCCTGGATGGACCGGATGAACCGGTCATTGTTGAGCGGCGACTCGACTCGATAACGAACGTAGTTTTTCATCTGCGGGTAGCCGTCGAGGTTTTCGATGGCCACTTTGTCGCGGGCCAGGGCATTGCCGAACTCCTTCGGGTCGGCCACGCGCAGGAGGATAAAGTCGGTCGGCGACAAACGACCCTGAATGCCGCAAGCGTCGATCGCCTCGGCGATTCGCAGTGTCTCATCATGCAACTCACACAGTCGTCGGGCCATCGCCTGGTCGTTGGCCAACACGGTCTCGACCGTGCGACAGAGGGCGCGAGTGAAGACATACCCGCGGTGCGCCTGGGCGATCTTTTCGACGGCGGTCGGGCCGCCCATAACAAACCCGGCGTCGGCCGAGTTGATGGAGAAGGGTGCCGTGAACGAGCGCAGGCAAACGGTGTTCGAACGCAACTCGGTGAGCGGCGCCGCGGTCACGCCGAAGTACTCGAAGTAATGTTCGTCGACAATGAGAGCGCCGTGCGGCACGACTCGCGCCATCGACTCCATCTCCGAGAGCGAATAGGTGGCGCCGGTGATGCGGTTGGGGTTGGCTAGATAGATGATGTCGTGCGGCGAGGTCACCGCCTGAGTCACCATCGTCGGATCACCGGCGAAAGGAGACGGTGGCAACAACTCCTCCAGATCGGCCCGGGCTCGATCGGCCGCCTGCGCCACCTCCGGTGTCACGTGGCCGACGGCTATGAGCCGCGAGGTGGGACGTCCGAAAGCGGTGAAGAGATCGCTCAGCAGGTCGACGACATCGGCAAACGGCAGGATGCGCGCCCGATCCGTGACCAGCCTGCGTGCAATCATGGTCGTCAGGTGATCCAGCCGCGTGCTGTCCGTAGTGGGTTTCGCTATCATCGCTGTCTGTCCTTTCCAAGAATAGTCGTGAGGGAACAATCATGCTCACGTGACAACCGTTGGCGTTTGGTTGGAGTGGGACTGTCGTCTGGCGGCCGGGTGACCGCGTACTGCTGAAGATCGCGAGGCGCCGAGGCGGCGGGCGAGAGCGAAGCGTGTCTGTGTTTTTTGTCTTCCATGACTCAACAGCGCACAGTGAGTTTTTGTCACCGTTGGGCATTGCAAGGTCCATGCCGGTCGGCGCCTGTTCTCCCCCCTTTTGAGCGGCGCCGACAACCGCTTGAGAGGCAGCAGTTAATGAACCACGAACGGCCTGACGCATAGGCCTGTCGCAAGTGGCTGTGGCGTCACCGGGGAGCTTTCTTCCGAGTTAGGCGGCAGTTTTTTCCATCGCCAAAAAAGACCGCCGACTTCGAAAATCTCAAAGCCGGCGGCCCTTAGGAAGGTAAGATGAGATGCGTGAAATCTATCTGATCGATACTCCGCTAGAGCTTGCTGATGATGTACACCGAGGTCAGGACGCCGGTGGCGGCCGATAACCAGGTAGTAACGGCCCGGCTCCAGTTGCGGTCCTTCTCGATCCGGCTGGGTACGACGATCATGTCGCCCAGCTCGATCCGTTTGCCGAGCGCGCCGCCGTTGACAACCTCCCCTCCCGCGCGAACGATGCGCACTTCTTTTTTGTCGGCGCGACGGGTAAAGTCGCCGGCGCGCTCGACGTAGTATTTGGCTTTTCGTCCCTGTAGGAAGCCGATGGTCCCGCTGGAACCGACGGCCCCGAGCACCGGCACGCCGGTGGGAATGCTCGGCACGTAAACGCGGTCGTTGGGCCTCAGGACGACGCCGGATCGGCATCGGTCGGCATCAAGCAATACGTCGGTGTCGATGATAATGCGGTTCATGGCGGTCGCGTCGTAATCAAACTCGATCATCTGCTGGGGCACGCCCATGCTGTCGACCAACAGCGGCTGGGAGTTGGCCAGCAGCTTGGGCAGATTGGCCCGCTTCAGATCGTCCTTGATCGAGGGGCGTTGAAGCACCAATCCCTTGGGGAAGGCGTCCGGCGTGAAACCGCCCGCCCGCACCAGAAGCTCGCAGAGCGTCTCGCCGCGCGCACTGAGGACATATTCGCCGGGGTAGAAAACCTCCCCCTCGACGATCACGGAGCGATCGGTATGCCAGTTCGGCAGCCGTCGCACGAAGAGGTGGTCGTCATAGGTCAGCGTGACCGCAGCCGCGATGCTGTCGTCAAGCGAGATGTATTCCAGCGACACCCGGCCGTTTTCATCGATACGGGCCAACTCGGCCTGTCCGCGATTGGCCGAGCGGGTATACGATCCGGCCAGAAACACCAGGTCGGCCACCGACATGCCGTCGTACAGCGGATACCAGCCGGGGCGGTTGACCTCACCCTCGATGTAAACGCGGCGACGCGGGTGCACATCGTCGATGGAATAAACATGGATGGAATCGTGATCACAAAGCAGGACGTCGGCGGCCGTGTCACCCGCCAGAACTTTTGTCAAATCCAGCGGTATCACCTCAACCCGGCGGTCGTGGTGTCGTCGGTAGAGGTCGACTCGCTCGTAGAAAACGTCGTACGGCTGCAACTGCAAGGCGTCGACAATATCGGAGACGCGGGTGGAATCGTTGCGCTCATAGTAGCCGGGATGCTTCACCTGTCCGAACAATGCCACCAGGTTCTTCTTGGCCTGGAAAATGGAGTTCACTCTCAGACGATCGCCGTCTTTCAGGATGACGTCGTGGGTGGCGTCGGCGGCTTTTGGGTCCAGATTGATGTCGAGCACTTCCCACTGGTCATGATCCGACACCCGCTCCAGGAGAACCCGTTCCAGATAAGCCTGAGCGGTGGAATTGCCGGCCAAAGCCAGCAGGTCGCGCGCCGTCTCGCCTCCCTTTAACTCATAGATAGCGGGGCGTTTGACTTCCCCCTCGATAGCCGCTCGCGCCCCGGCCACCGGGACGAAGATGACGTCACCGCTTTCCAGTCGGATGTCGGTGGAGTTGTCACCCTCCAGAAGCAAACGGTAAAGGTCGACGGTGGCCTTGGTCTGTCCCCGTTTCATCAGCTTGATATGGCGCATAGAGCCGCGTTCGTTGGGACCGCCGGCCATCGACAGGGCGTTGAACAACGACACCAGCGACGACGCCGTGTAGGCGCCCGGCCGCCGCACTTCACCGGTGATGAAGATGCGGATAGAGCGGATGCGACCCAATGAACAGGTCAACTCGAAGTCCGAGAAGACCTCGGCGAATCGCTTCTGCGCCCGCTGTCGAAACTGCTCGAGGGTCATTCCCCACACCGTCAATTCGCCCACGGTGGGGATAAACAGCCGCCCTTCACGGTCGACCGTGAGATTGTATTCTTTCTCCACCCGGCCCCAAAGGAAAATGATCAGGTTGTCGCCCGGTCCGAGTACATACTCATCGAGCGAAGCGATGTCGGCCGGCGGGGTTGTCTCGGGCGAACGGTCGAAGAACTCAACTCCGAACGGCCGGAGTTCGCCCGGCGAGGTCTTCAGCGCTGTCGATTCAAGTTCGGCGGGCGATGAATAATCGCCGGACTCCGAAGGGAGCGACCCGATTACATTGTCAGGCGTTTCGTAATATTGCGCCTCGTCTTGTGAAGCCGCCTGCCCGCGATACCGTTCCAGCAGCTTCTTCTCTTGGTCGGGGCTGAGACTGCCCAGATCCTGGGCGACCAGTTCCTGAAACCAATTCAACGCCACCAGCACGATCACCAGGGCGGTCAAAAGGAGAATTCGCTTTGACATCTTTACCTTCCTTGCCGGACGTCGTTCCTTCCTTGGGACGCCGCCCGATCGGCGACATCATCGGTGGGGACTCTTGCAAGCGAGGTGCCGAGCGATACGATCATAGCTGTAAGTGGCTATGGCCGTTGAGACTAACGATGCGACGGGGACATCGTACAGGTCGCTGCGAGACGTTGCTGGGGAAAGCGTTTCCGGCTAAACGTGGTGATGTTTTCCGGACACGCAAGTACCAGAGCAAACGAGGAGAGGCTGCCTCACAAGCTTTTGTTCCGTCGGTTCTCGGCTCCACCGAAGGCGGAGGTGTGAATGGCCGGTTGTCGGAAACCGTGTTGATCAATACGTTACTTGAGAGCGCCGGGTCACCCACACGAGCTCCCCCTCGGCCACGAGGAGGTCCAAATGGGTTTCGACAATCACCCCGAAGCAGTCGACGACTATGCCGTTCAGATTATCAAGTACAAGGCGAGACGATCCGTTCGGTCTCGGACTTCACCAAATCCAGCATGGCGTTGACCTCCCGCCTTCCGGTCAGCAGCTCGCCGTGATCGGCAACCCGCTGCTTGGAGACTACCTGCTTGTCCATCTGCGCTCAGTTCGTTGTCGGGCTAACGCTCCGGTTCAGCGGCGGGCCGCGCAGCGGACCGTCCGCTGCAACCGGTTGTTAGGCGCCAGCATTAACCTCTGGCCTGTCGAACAACGTGCGTGGTCCAGACAGATCTACCGGCGTGCTCTTGGAACCAGCCGACACTCGGGCAAATGTTGCTGGCACCTCACTCTCCGGAAGGTGGTCCATGAAGCGCAGCGCGGAGCTGGCGACATAGCTGGCGTCGAGTTCCATCGCTATCCACCTGCGTCCGAGTTGCTCTGCGACCCTCCCTGTTGTGTTGGAGCCGGCGAAGATATCGACGACCAGATCACCCTGTGTCGTCAAGAACTTAATGAAGAACTCCGGCAACGCGGCTGGGAAGCGCGCTGGATGTCCTTCGAGTCCGACAAGCTTAGCTAGCCGCAAGTAGGACGAGTTGCTCTCGGTGTTGGGGATCTGCAACAGGTTCGACGGGATGGCGCCGCCGTTGTCAGATCCGAAGCTCTTGCTGATGTCGTGACCCGACGGGCGGTCCTTGGGTTTGTAAAAAGCGTCGGGGTTCTTGAGTAGCGTTTTCATGCGCTCCGAGTAGGGCGCGAGAACCTGCCGCACATCGGCCTTCGGCCACTCGGACTTCGAGAACCACCACACGGTGTTCACCGAGTCCTTAGCTCGCAGCTTCCGCTTGTTCACCCACTCGATCGGGGAGGGCAGCTTCGCCGGGTTGTGCCAGAAAAACTCCTCGGCGAGGTAGAAGCCGACCTCGTCGCACATCTTCAGGAGAACGCGATACTGGTAGAGCGAGCGGACGGGCACACCTCGCTGGTATGAGCCACCTAGGTCGAGGACGAAGCTGCCCGTTTCACGAAGCGTGCGACGCACTTCTGCTCCGAACGCACACAACCAGTCGACATACTCCGCCTGGTCCTTGTTGCCGTATGCCTTCTGCCGCAGAAGGGCGAAGGGGGGAGACGTGACGACGAGGTCCACGCAGCCTTCAGGGAGCTGACGGAGGAGTTCCAGCGAATCGCCGAGGTAGCACGCCCCGTTACGCGTCGAGTAGACCGGTGTGGGTAGCTCTTGGAATCGCGTCGTCGTCTCGCTTCTTGTCATGGTCTCGATCTCGTTGTCCAGTCTTCGGCGATCCAGCTCTCAAGGAACGTCCAGAGCACGGAGACCGCGTAGTGGACGTCCGGTCTCTTGCTCTGCAAGTCCGCGATGTAGGGCGTGACCGCGTCCTTCGGTAAGTGCGCAAGCGCCCACGTCGGCCAGGTCGAGCCCGCCTGCTCCGCCAGCGTTGCGATCTCCTTCGCGGGCGCGCCGCGAATCCGACGCAGGGTCTCTGCGGCACCGGCGGCGATCTCCGTGGAAGCCGCCTTCAGTCCCTTCAACAGTGGATCGAACCCAACGGGTCCGAGATCTTGAAGCGCGATGAGCGCCTCCTGCCGAATCTCCGGGGCGACGTCCGCGAATGCCCGGACCAGCACCTCCGCAGCCTCCTTCGTCCCGTGGCACCCGATGCCCCACGCGCAGGCACTCCGCAAGAAGAGCGGTTGTTCGGCGTCTTCTAGGACCGAGTGCAGCAGGGCGAAGGAACTCGGGGTACGCGTCTCGGCGAGAGCCACGGCTGCCTCAAGTCGCATCTGGTCGTCGGTGTCGCTCAGCGTCGAGCGGAACTGATCGTCGGCGGAGTCTCCGGCGACTTCGCAGAGGTAGGACTTTGCCTCCATGCGGACGTAGGCGTCTTCCTCGCCGTCCTCTGCAAGCTCGCGGATTTCCCTTGCGAGCGTCGCATCCTTCGCCAACCTGGCGAGCTTGCATCCGGTGAATCGAACGGTCCGCTCCCGTGAGCCCAGCATTTGCTTGAGCTTGGCGGTATCGCATCCTCCGGCGCAGCGAGAGGCGTCAGTCGTCAACGGAGTGATCTGGCCAGCAACGACTTGATTGGCCTGAAACTGGCTTCCCTGGGCAAGGAACGCCCTCTCGTCTGCGCCAAGCCGGAAGTGGCGGACTCTGCTCGTGTTCTCGTCGAGCGAGTAGTCGAGTCGTCCACTGCTCACCTTGACCACTTTGCCGCTGTCGGGGGCGAAGCGGGCCTTCCACTTCACCTGCACCTCGGACCCCTCGCTGACCCCCTTCGCCTCGAGCTGCTTCGGGGCGACGCCTCGGAACGACTCGACGCTGAACAGGTTGATGCGACCCTCTACGCGCCAGGTCGTCAGGGTCCGCTCTCGCCAGAGCGAGCGGCGCGACTCAAGCGCGCCGGCGCTCCAGGCGCCCTCCTCAGCCGCCAGAATGGGGAACGCTATCCAGTCTGAGTCCAGCATCCCGTAGTTCCAGGCTCGCTCCGCGTCGCTAGGCGAGTGTGACATGCTCAGGTCGGTGCTGGTTTTCGCGCGCGACTCGATTCTCACACCACATCTGGTGCAACAGAGGTCGGGGATTCGGACTCGTTTTCTCTTCACGTCGCGCCAGATCCGGGTCGCAAGCGACCCGCGCTCCAGCTCAACGACGTGGTGACCCAGCGCGTTCAAGTGCTGCTGTACCGCCTGCGCACCTACAGCGCCAACCGCCAGCATTCGGAAGAAGCTGGAGTTCGTCTTGAAGGCATTCCGCTGCGCCACTCAGTTCTCCGTATTGGGCATCTGCTCACCGCTCATAGAATGCACGCTCGGACGGCCAGGAGCATGAGAGAAAGTAGGAGGTAGAACGGCCAGACGGATACGGACCCACACGCCACGAAGGCAGCTTTCATAGACCCGGTGAGGCCACTGCCTGGGGTCACGATGAATACGTCCTCGACCTCCGCTTTGCCCTCGTGCAGCTTACCGATGAAGTCGTTGTAGCGTTCACGGAACTGTCGTTCCATGCCGAGGTAGTACGCGTCCAAAAGGAAGAAGAGACCGACTGGCACGAGCGCGATCCAGACGTACGCTGGTTGGCCCTTATCGGCTACCACAACGATGATCGCGGAAACCAGGGCGATACACCACGTCTTTGCGCCGGCGCTGTTCGAGGCCATGCGACCAATCACGCCTTGGAGGATCGTGAGGTAGCTCTGAACCGCCGGCGAATCCAGATTAACCGTCTTGTTCATGGCGTCACTTGAGGAGATTCTTCAGGTTGTCCCAGTTCCACCTGTAAACACGGCCCGCGTCTGGAACCGCCCATGTCTCGGAACCGTCCTTGTACCCGATGATCTGGAACTTCGTCTTTTTGAGTTCGTTGGCGATCTTGACCTCCTTGAGGACCCCCGGCGCGGTTTGGGTCTTCGAGCCGAGCATCACGATGAACACCTCGGCGCGCGAGATTGCTGTGCGAGCTTTGTCGAGCCAGGTCTTTTCGGGAGATGCCTCCTTCAAAGAGAAGTCGATCACTTCGAACGGCGAGTCCTCGAGCTTCGCTTGCCCGACGATGAAGTCCTTGAGGGTTTTGTCATTGTCGAAGTCGAAGCTCACAAACACCTTTTTCTTGGCCATGAGTTCCTCCTGTGTTGTTCTGGCGCCTAACGCCGCAAATCAGCCGCGCCGCTTTTTGGCGTCGGCTGAATTTGCATTGTTATGTGCCTTGTATTCATACGCAAAGCCCAATTATCATTCTACTTAAATATCATGGTGATAATGATTGACGAAACAACTCCCATAGCAAAATAGATGGCACTCATAATATGAGACTTCTTGTGTCCTTGATTAATTGCTGATTCACTAATTTCTTTAAAATATTCAGCAACTTCAATTCGTGTTTCAGATAGAGTTTTTACCTTCTTCTTAAGCTTTTCTTCCGCTTCCGATAGCTTGGCATGGCTTTCTCTTAAATCACTCAATGCTGCTTTTCTGATTTCAATATCCTTTTTTACTTTATTAAGTGATTCATCAATATTTTTTGTGATTCTATTTAATTCCGCAATCTGTTTGTCCAACAATGACTCATCAGAAACAGAGGAAGCCACCCGTTCTGGAAGTGATACGGATCTCTGATAAGCTTCAACAATTGTTTTCTTGTTTATGCCTTTAGTAATCATCAACTTGAAGTTGATCAAAAAAGCTCTTACGAAGGTCGTTATGAAAATGAATATAAATGGCGCAGCTATCAATAGCAGAAGCCACTTAATTACATCTTTTGATACCGTATATTCCATAAGTCACCATTCGGGTTTGGCACATAACTATGATTATATGGTTTCTTTATAACACCCTTGTCCTGCGACGTTGCAGTATAATACGCCAAGGCCGGAATTGCCATAAGCCCCGTGATTGCAACGTATTAAGACCCTTTTGCCGCTTGGAATGGGGTGATATATGGTTTCTGTATAAAACACCTTCAATGCTCCTCTACAAATCGTCCACAGGACTCTTGACGCCTTTGCCGCCTCGGTTCAGAACATGGGTGTAAATCATGGTGGTCTTCACGTCCTTGTGGCCGAGAAGTTCCTGCACGGTCCTGATGTCGTAACCGCTTTCCAAGAGCTGCGTGGCGAATGAATGCCGGAAAGTGTGGCAGGTGGCCCGTTTGGCCAAACCGGCCTTTATCACCGCGCCGTTGACTGCTTTCTGGATGATGGATTCGTGAACATGATGCCGCCCCTCTTCGCCGGTTTTGATGTTCTTCCAGCGGTTTTCCTGCGGGAATACCCATTGCCAGCGCCATTCCTTTGGCGCGTTGGGATATTTGCGGTCAAGAGCGTCGGGCAAAAGCACGCGCCCCCAGCCGTCGGCCAGGTCTTTTTGGTGGATCGCCTTGACGGTTTTCAGATGCTCTTGCAGCGGGGCTTTGAGCGACTCGGGCAGCATGGTGATCCGGTCCTTTCCGCCCTTGCCGTCGCGGACGAGGATTTCGTTGCGCGACAAGTCGATGTCCTGCACGCGCAGCCGCAGGCATTCCATCAGGCGTAGCCCGGCACCGTACATCAGCGAGGCCATGAGACACTTGTCGCCCGACAGGTTCGCCAGCATGGCCTTGACTTCCTCGCGGGTCATGACGACGGGCAGACGCTTGGGCTTCCGGGCACGGATGACCTCGCCCAAGTCGCTCACTTCGCGCCCGATGACATGGCGATAGAGAAAAAGCAAGGCCGAAAGCGCCTGATTCTGCGTCGAGGCGGAGACTTTCTCCTTGACGGCCAGATGCGTGAGGAAGGCGTTGATCTCCGGCTCAGCCATTTCGGCGGGGTGGCGGACGTTATGAAAATAGATATAGCGCTTGACCCAATGGCAATAGGTCTGCTCGGTGCGGCGGCTGTAGTGGCGAGAGCGTAGCGCTTGGCGCAGTTGATCGAGCAATTTGGGCTTACCGCCATTTACAAGCACGGTTTCCCTGTTGCGCGGAGCGTTCTCTCGCAGGATATGCGTTGCCGTTGATTGCACGTTTGTTTTCCTCTTATTACGGCACCGCCATGACGGTGTTGCTGGGTTCGCCTTCGCCGGACTTGTTAATCGCCACGATACGATATTCCCATTCCTTGCCCCGTTCCTGTTCGACAAGGGTCATCTCGGTTATCACCGCCGTCGTGGAATCTTGCCATTCAGGGAATTTCCTCCCAACCAAAGCATTCCTGCCTGTTATCTTGTTATGATTGAAGAA
>Ga0214473_10000079_pt1 | contig 136956 bp, 109 predicted proteins | sample RVTome_7_FD_203509 | JGI IMG/M metagenome (GOLD analysis project Ga0214473, IMG submission 203509) | Soil microbial communities from uranium-contaminated site in the Upper Colorado River Basin, Wyoming, United States - RVT98D197 | ecosystem: Environmental > Terrestrial > Soil > Contaminated >...
TTTTGGCGAACCAATCGCGTGCCTGGCGCAGCCGGGCCTCGCGGCGCAAGTCGTAGATCTGTAGCTGGAGTTGTGCTTGTTCGTGCGTCGGTTTTGTTTCCATGGCTTCGTTTCTCCTTTTGGTGTTGCCGGTTTTGTGAATCAACTGCTCGAAACTGGAACTTGCGCGACTGCTTAAAACCGTGCCGCCGTTTCGCGCAATTCATGCAGCAAAACACCTTCCGAACGCCAGCAAGAGGCGCGGCGAACCGCTGAGGCGAATCTTGCGCCTCCATAGAGCCCAGACGCTGTTTCATCACGCCCCTCGTTGAGATTGAAACCCATCTGTCACTAAATCCTTCACACGACTTGCTGTTTGACGGGTGTCGCCAGATGCGCCCTTCCAAGCCCTTGCCTGGGCTATGCAAATCACATGCAAGATCAGAAACAGCGGTACAAGGAACGTCGGAACCAGGCTTAATGGCAGCACCGTCATGGCGGCCATCGAAGCGCCGCGCGGGCTAAGCAAGCGGGCAGTAGTGCCGAGGCTCACCGCCATGACCAAGTCTGCGATTCCAAGTCCGTGCCAAAGAATGAAGCTCCTGCGATGACCGGGACTGGCAAGCTTCCATGCTACGAGGGAAGCTGTCGCCCCGATGGCCATATCGCCATATCCTGCCGGCAACGCAAATACTGCCGGGAGGACGCCATAAGCCTGCAAGAGAACGAATATGAATCCGAGAATTCTCCAGGACTGCACAAATGTCAAAGTGCGCGGGTTCAAAGATAATGCGAACTGCCGAAATTTCTCCGAGGCGGCAAACCAGAGGGAGAACACCACAATCGGCGTCAGTGCTGCGAGCGCAACCGCAAGCCCGACGCGATTCGATTCATTCTCGAACACGTGCAGGGCCGAAGCGGACAAAGCAAAGAGGAACCAGCCAGCGATGAGCCCCGGGGTGAGCTTTCCATAGTGTTTCACGTCGAGTCTCCTTGAGTCGCTTTGCTATCTACATGTAAATACAACTATAAGACGCGGAAACGATCATGCCTCCACGGCGGCTCGTGCAACCTCGGTGAGCAGCTGGCCCATTTGATTCCAGGCCGGCTCACCCAAGCTCCTCTTCAGGTGCTGCTGCGCGCGCTCCCAATGGGCGCGGGACTGCTTCAGTTTTTGGCGGCCGGACGGAGTGAGACGGAGAAGTCGCTGGCGGCGGTCGTTGCCGGGCCGGGCGGCGATCCAGTTCCGCTTCATCAGGAGTGCCAGCATCCGCGTGAGACTCGTGGTGTCCAGAGCCAGTAACGCGCCCAATTCCCCCTGCGTGGTTTCGCCCTTGATACTCAGCGCCATGAGCAAGCTGTACTGTGTGGGCTCCAGTCCGGCCGCGCGAAGCTCACGGCCATAGATCCTGGTCACGGCGCGCGCCGCGCGACGGAGATTGGCGCAAGCGCAGGGCAGCACGGGGAACGGTGTGTGGGCTTGTGTGGCCATGGAAGCGTGCACTAGATGTATATACATGTTTATGGGGGCTGTCAAGCCTGATTTGATGCGACGGGCGAATCCGTTAGGCATTGCAGGAATGCGGGGCGGGGGTGGATGCGGCGCGCGCTCAATAGCCCCTGGCCAGGTCCACCCGGTTTCGCAAGGGTTGGCCGGCAAACCAGCGCTCGAGATTGTCCAGTAGCAACTCTCCTTCGCGTTCCCAGAGCTTTTCGCTGGCGCCGCTGGTGTGGGGCGTGATGAGCACGTTTTCCAGCGACCACAGCGGACTTGACGGCGGCAGCGGCTCCTCGGCAGTGACATCGAGGCCGGCGCCGGCGATGGTGCGCCTCTGGAGTGCGGCGATCAGCGCCGTTTCATCCACCAGCGACCCGCGGGCGACGTTGATCAGGAACGCGGCCGGTTTCATGAGCGCGAGCTGCCGCTCGCCGATCAGATGGTGCGTTTCCGGCGTCTCTGGCGCTGCCAGCACCACGAAATCCGCGCCCGCAAGCGCGGAATCGAGTCGTGCTGCGGGAAAGACGCGCGCGGCCAGCGCGGGATCCGCGTTTCCGGAACGCGTCACGGCCCACACGGTCATGCCGAAAGGCCGCAGGCGCTCGGCGACGGCGCGGCCCACCGCGCCGAAGCCAACCAACAGGACCACACTCCCGGCCAATTCGCGCGGCCGCGCGGCGCCGTCCCAGATTTCTTGCTGGGCCCACTGGCGGCGGAGCTGATAACGCATGGCGCCGGGAAAATCATGCGCCAGTGCGACCATCATTCCGACGACGTGCTCGGCCATGGGAATGGCGTGCACTCCGCTGGCATTGGTGACGATGATGCCGGAGTGGCGCAGTTCGGGGTACATCAGTTGGGCCACGCCGGCGGCGGTGGAATGCACCCATTTCAGCTTTTTCGCCAGCGGAAACAGCTCGGGCCGCAACTGGATGCCGGCGAAAATGTCGGTGTCGGGAATCTCCGGAGCCAGTTGGTCCGCACGGGTCAGGTGCAGGACGCGGAGCTGGGGCCAGCGGCGCCGGATGGATTCGGCCAGCTCCGCCGGCGGGCGCCAGAGCGTGAATCGGTGAGATGCGTAGAGAACCAGCTTGGTATCGGCAGGGTGGGGCCGCGTGTTCATGGAACAGCGATGCGCAGATCGCGCCCGGTCATCTCGGGCGGCTGGGGAACGCCGAGAACACCGAGCAGCGTGGGGGCGATGTCTCGAAGCGCGCCGCCGCTGCGCAGGCGCACGCGGCCGTCCTCGTGCAGCAGAATGAAGGGGACGGGATTGGTGGTGTGGTAAGTGTGGGGCCCGCCGGTGACCGGGTCAATCATCGTCTCCGCGTTGCCGTGGTCGGCGGTGATGATCCAGGCGCCGCCGCGCGGGCGCAGCGACTGAAAAATGCGCCCCAGGCAGGCGTCCACGGCTTCGACGGCTCGAATGGCAGCTTCGAGTTTTCCGGAATGGCCGACCATGTCGGCGTTGGCGAAATTCATGACCACGGCGTCGAATTGGCCCTTCTCGACGGCCTGGATGACGGCGTCGGCAACTCCGGCGGCGGACATTTCCGGCATGAGGTCGTAGGTGGGCACCTTGGGTGAGGGCACCAGGATGCGCTCCTCGCCGGCGAACGGCTTTTCGACGCCGCCATTGAAGAAGTAGGTGACGTGGGCGTACTTTTCCGTTTCGGCCACGCGCAGGTTGCGCAGGCCGAGATCGGCGAAGACCTGCGCCAGGATGTGCTCGACTTTCTCCGGAGCCAGAACGTAGCGGAGCCAGGAGTAGCTCTTGTCGTATTGGGTCATGGCCACGAAGCACAGGTTCTTCGGCCGTGCCGGATCGGAAAATTTGTCGAAGCCGGGCTCGGCGACGGCTCGCGTCATCTGCCGGGCGCGGTCGGCGCGAAAATTGAAAAAGATGATGGCGTCTTCGTCGCGGATGCGGGCCAGCGGGGGTGCCGCGGGCCCGGAGTCGGCAGTCATCACGACCGGAGCGGAGAACTCATCGGTGACGCCCGACTCGTAGCTCTTGCGCACCGCCTCGATGGGGTCGGCGGCGCGCAGCTCGGATTCGCCGTGCACCACGGCGCGATAGGCGCGCTCGACGCGCTCCCAGCGGTTGTCGCGGTCCATGGCGTAGTAGCGACCGGTAAGGGAGGCGATTCGGCCGGTGCCGGTTTCACGCATCTGCTGCTGGAGCTGGCGCAGATAATCCATGCCGCTGTGCGGCGGCGTGTCGCGCCCGTCCAGAAAGCAGTGCACGAAAACGCGCTCGACCTTGTTCTGCTTGGCCATGCGTAGCAGCGCAAACAGGTGCTGCATGTGCGAGTGCACGCCGCCATCGCTTAGCAGGCCCAGCAGGTGAAGCTGCCGTTGCCGCGCGCGCTCCATGGCGCCGAGCAGCAGCTCGTTTTGGAAAAATGCGCCGCTGGCGATGGCCTGATCAATTCGCGTGATGTCCATGTGCACGATTCGGCCCGCGCCGATGTTCAGGTGGCCGACTTCACTGTTGCCCATCTGCCCCTCGGGCAGGCCCACGGCGGGTCCCGAGGTCTGGATCAACGTGTTGGGATAGTCGGCCAGGAGACGGTCGTAATGGGGTTTGCGCGCGAGAGCGATGGCGTTGCCTTTAGTCTCGGCGCGATAGCCCCAGCCGTCGAGCACGGTCAGCACAATCGGTTTCGGTCGCTTGGTCATGGCCAGTCAGAATACACGGAATCGCTCAGCCGGCAAATCGGAGAGCAGCACGGAGAGTCAAATGCTTCGGAGACGACAGAGCAAAGACTATAAGCCAGAGGCCCCCGGCGGCGGGCGCCGCCGGGGGCCTCTAAACCATCAATATCTGTAGTTAACGATTAGATGTGCTTTGTTGGAGGTCCCGTTGCCCCAGGGCAGTCCGGATTCGCGGTTGAGCGGCCACGGATTTTTCACCGCGATTTCGTGCCATCCTACTTCCTTGAGCAGGTTAGCATCCAGGGTCACCTGAAGTTCGGTCGCGTTCACCGCTTTGTAGGGCACGGGCACGCCCTTAAAGAGCACCTGCGACCTGCGCACGAAGTTGAATCCCTTGATGGTGAGAGTGATGGTCGGACTTCCCTCGGTCACCATGACGGGACTGATCGCTTCAATCTCCGGTTGCGGCGATTCAGCCGCATCCCCCGGCATCCCCTGGCCGCCGCCTGGCGGAGGACCGATCTCTCCCCTCATGGCCTTGACCCAGGGCAGGTCGCTCACGGGCGGACTGAAATCCGACATTCTGCGGAACGGATCCGTGTAGGACGCGTTATATCCGAGCGGCACGACCTTGCCGTCAAAAATCACGGCGTTGGTGCTGCGCAGATTGGTGGTGATGTTTTGCAGCGGATTCTGGTTCAGGATGACAATATCGGCAATCTTGCCGGCCTCGACGGTGCCCAAGTCTTTGCCCTTGCCGACCATCTCAGCGGACCATTTGGTGGCGCCCTGGATAATCTGCATGGGGGTGAATCCGCCTTCGGTGAATATCGCCACTTCCTGGAAGAAGCTATTTCCCGGCACGCGCCCGGGATTGGTGTTGGCGCCGGGAATCACGTGCCCGCCCGCATCCGCGAACATCTTGTGGAACCGCAAGGCGTTCAGATATCCCTGCCGTCTCCGCTCGGCCACCGCGCCCGTCGGCGGCGGGTTGCGGTACCCGGCCAGCGCAGCGACAATGCGTTCCGGAGGGTAATAAGCCAGGAGATTGGCATCGGCGTTGCTAAAGAACCGGCGGTCCTGCTCGGCGAAAAGCGCCCAGTCCTTGGGATAGGGCGCGAGTCTGGCCCGGAAAGTGGGAGTCAATGCCACGCCCTTCTCGACCAGGAGCTGGATCATTTCTCTGGCTCGCGTGTCGTCCATTTCCGACCACATGTCGGCTTCGTTGCGGCCCTGCCCCGGCGTGGGGCGTTCGTAGATGACAGGAGTCTTCATCAGGGCTTCGGCCAGACCCGCGGAATGCCCCAGGTTCTTCGACCCCAGCATGGCCGCGTCCCGAGGACCGAAAACGGGCCCGTAGGACCGTGTGAAAAGCGGTATGCCCGCGCGGGCAGCTTCCTCAGCGCCCGCCCGGTAATACTCCATGGGCAGCCCGCCGTCCGTGAACATGAGAAAGTCAGCACCGGCTGCGATAAAGGCCTTGGCGATGTCCCGTGTTTCCTGAACAGACTTAGGAGCCCGGCCGGGCGTCAATATCGTCTCGAGTCCCGTGCCCACTTCAGCGTTGGTATTGAGTCTCGAGATGCCGGTGAAAGGGCGCGGGCCGCGGATCTTTCCGTGAATTACGGCGTCGCGGTGGGGCACAGCGAGTTCTCCGGAGTTCCCCACATCAATCGTGGCGGTGATTCCGTTGTTCAGCATGATCTCGCCGTAATACCAGTTGTAGCTGACCTGGCCGTCCCACAGACCGGGAAGGACAAACTTGCCCGCCGCGTTGATGACTTGTGCGTTGGCGGGAGGGGTCATCTGCCCCCGGCGCCCGACACTAGTGATGCGGTTGCCCTGGATCACAATGATGGCGTCCGCCACCGGCGCGCCGCCGTTGCCGTCAATCAGCGTGCCGCCCTCGATCACCAGGGCGGGCTGCTGCGCCTGGGCAGACAGGCCAACGGGAGCAATCCCGCACAGAAACGCGAGCAATAACCCGAGCCACACGTTGGTAAATTTCCTCACCGGACTCCTCCTCGAAGCAAAACGATCCCCGACCGAGTTCGAGCCGAACGATACGCCCCAAGCCTTATGGCGTCAAGCGGTTCCAGAGAACAAGGCCATTCGCTCGCACTTATGCGGGCGCAATCAAGTTCTTATGGCGGCGCAGAAGGGGCGCGTTCAACGAGCCGATAGCTGCTGATCGGGTTGGTGGACGTGGGGGGACTCGAACCCCCGACCCCCTGCTTGCAAAGCAGGTGCTCTGCCAACTGAGCTACACGCCCGTATCCATCAACGCAGGCTACGCTATTTTCCCTCTCGCGCGCCGGCGGTGCAAGAACTGCCGGATGTCCTCTGCAATGACAAACAGGCAGGGAGTCATCAGCAGCACGTGGATGGTGGATGTCACCATTCCTCCGATACTGGGGGTGGCGATGGGCTTCAGGATTTCCATTCCCGCGCCCTGCGCCAAGGGGATCGGAAGCAGCGAGAACAGCGTGGTGGCTACGGTCATCAGCTTTGGGCGCAGCCGCGCCGCCGAGCCTTCGACCACGGCATCCACGTACGATTGATCCGCGGTTCGATTGGCAAGGGCCTGGCCAATAAAAGCGACCATGATGATGCCGGTCTGGATGGCCACAGCAAAAAGCGAGATGTAGCCGACGACCACCGCGGTCGTCATCGAATAGCCCAAGGCCCACTGCAGGAAGACGCCGCCCACCAAAGCAAAGGGCACGGACAGCATGATCAAGAAACTTTCCGTCGCCGACCGGAACGCCACCATCAGCAGCCCCAGGATGATGACCAGGGTCAAGGGCACGATGTATCGCAGCCGCGCGCGGGCGTCCTCGGTATATTGATACAATCCGGTCCATTCAAAGGAATAGCCCGGCGGCAAAGTCACGTTCTGCGCGAGAAACTGCCGCGCGCCCTCGACGTAGTCCGCGGCGGTGACGTTCTCGAGATCCACGTAGATGTAACCCGCCAAATCTCCATTGTCGTTGCGAATCATCTCCGGCATCTTGCGCACGGAAACGTCCGCGATCTGGCCGAGAGCCACCGACCGGCCGTCGCTGGTGACGACCGGCGTGTTCCGCACTTTTTCCAGCGTGTCCAGGTATTCCGGCGAATATTGGATACTCAGCGGAACGACGGCGTTGTCGCTCTGCCTGATTTCGACCGCGTTGTCTCCTCCAATCCCGTAGCGCACCGCCAGCATGGCCTCATCCACCATGACGCCGTGCTCGGCCATGCGTTCGAGGTCCTGCTGCACGTCCACGTAATAGCCCTCCGAGATGCGCTCGGCGATGACGGATTTTGTGCCGGGGTATCCGCGCAGCGACGCCTCGATCTGCTGCCCGATCTGCTCGATGACAGCTAGGTCGGGCCCCTTCACTTTGAGCCCGACCGGTGTCTGGATTCCGGTGCTCTGCATCATGGCTCGCGCGCGTATCGGTTGCACCCAGGTGTTCACGTAGCCGATGGTTTGCACGGCTCGGTCCATTTCCGCCACGAGAGCTTCCTTCGTCATCCCGCTTCGCCAGGCGGACTTTGGCTTTAGCAGGATGGTTGTTTCGATCATGGTGACGGGCGCGGGGTCGGTCGAAGTGTCCGCCCGGCCCAGCTTTCCGAACACTCGTTCGACTTCCGGAAACTGCTTCAGCTTCTTGTCCATCTGCTGCAGGATCCATCCCGCCTCCCGGGACGGCAATCCCGGCAGCGTGGAAGGCATGTACAGGATCGAGCCTTCGTCCGTCTCCGGCAGGAAGTCTTTTCCAATTCCCCGAAGCAGAAAGCCTGCCGCCACCAGGATCGCCATGCCGCTCAGCGTAAACACGTAGCGGTGCCGGATGGTTTTCGTGAGGATGGACCGGTACAGCCCGATCGCGCCGCTTTCGCGAAAATTCTTCGAGACGGCTCCCTTGCGATGGAACAACCAGATCAGGATGATGGGCAAGGCGAACACTGCGATCTGTGCCAGCACCGTCGTCAAATCCGCCGCCCTGCGCAAGATCTGCCACACCACCAGGAGCAGGACTGCCGCCAGAGCGGTTGCCAAAGCGTATCGGTGACCCATCACCCTTGCCAGGGCCGAGCGAGCGGCACTTCGGGCAGGACCCTCCGAACGACCGGGCGGCGCAGTTTGCGGCTTGAACACCCAAACGACGATGATCGGCAGCAGGAGAAGCGTAAGCAAAGTGGAGAAGGCCATCCCAAACGTTTTGCTGTACGCCAAAGGATTGAACAGGCGCGCTTCCCGCTGTTCCAAAAAGAACACGGGCAGAAATGAAGCGAGAATGATCAGGAGAGAGAACAACAACGGTCTGGCCACGGACGCGATGGACCGGATGATGAGCTCTCGTCTCTCGCCAGGGCCCAGGTCCGGGTGAATAGACAGCTCCGCGGCGCAGTTCTCGACAATCACAATGGTCGCGTCCGCGATCTCGCCGATGGCCAGACACAGTCCCGCCAGGGAGAACAAGTTAATCGTTTGATGAAATGCGGCCATCGGCAAAACCGTGAACAGGACGCTGAGCACCAAGATGCACACGGGGCCCACGCTGGCGCGAATGTTCTTTAGGAACAGGACCGTAACCATGCTGACCACGACCAATTCCGTCAGCAGCGTTGCGAAGAACTCCCTCAGAGTCGCCCAGATCCACGACGAGCGATCGTAGGTGGTGACGATCTCAACGTCCTGTGGCAGCGAAGCGCGGACCTCTCGGAGCTTTTGTTCGAGGGAGCGGGTCACGGCAAGAACATTCTGCTCCTGCTCCATGATGACCACGCCGCCCACGACCTCACCATTGCCGTCGAGATCGGCAATGCTGCGCCGTTGGTCGTAGCCCACTTGAAGGTAACCGACGTCTTTGAGGTGAACAGGTTTTCCGTCTTTCGAGCGGCCCAGCACCGTGAACTCCAGCTTGTCGAGATCGGCGCTATTGACGACCCCGCGCAATTGGTAGTCCCGGTTGGTAACTTCGATGGTCCGCCCCCCGGCTTCCTGAAATACGCTCTGGACGGCGGTGAGCACTTGCCGCAGAGAGATGCCCATTCTGGCCAGCAGGGGCGGAAATAACTTCACCTGGTACTGTTTTTCCAAGCCGCCCATCGAAGCGACTTCGGCCACTCCCGGCACCGTCTGCAACGCGGGTTTGATCTGGCTCTCGTTCAGCAGGCGCAGGTCACGCAAGTCGTGCGTTTGCTGGCGGTCCAACAGCGCATATTGGTAGATCCAGCCGATGCTGCTGGCGTTGGGACCGAGCGTGATGACCGCGTCGGGCGGCAGGCGAGGCCGGATTGCGTTGAGCCGGTCCCGCACAGCTTGTTGCGCTTGTTCGCGCTGAGCGGCGCTGTCCAGTATGACGTAGATGAAGGAGTACCCCATGTGAGAGGTGCCCCGAATGGATTGAATGTCCGGAGATCCGAACAAGGCCTGAATCAATGGCTCGGTAACGTCCGACTCCAGCAACTGCGGACTTCGTGGCCACTTCACGTAGATGACAATTTGGGGATCGGAAATATCAGGAATCGCGTCCAGGGAGGCCCGCAGGATGGAATAGGCGCTGAGCAGAACGCCTGCGGCAACGAGGAACAAGACCAGGACTCTGAAGCGGATGACCTGTCTAATGATGGTGCTGATCATCACTCATCCCACCGCTTGCCCCCTGTCCCATGGACTTCAGCTTGTATTCCGAATCGATGAAGAAGCTGCCGAAGGTGACGACCGGATCGCCCTCCGCCAGTCCATCCAGGACCTGCGTATACAGTTCGCCCTGCACGCCGGTGCGAATCTCCTGCGGAACGTAATGGCCCGGATGCTGCGCGACGTAAACGATTCGCCGGTCTCCTTCTTCGATGATGGCCTCATTGGGCACCGCGAGGAATTGGCCTCGTTCCACAACCACTTCCATCAGGTAATTCTCGCTATTCTCGCGTCCGGTGCTGGCCAGAGTGGCTTCGATGGTCACTCCGCCACCCTGGGGAACCACCCGCGTCACCCAAGCCTGATACATGGAAGACTTGGACTCCGGAGGGAAGGCCCGCACGCGCTGCCCGACCTTGATCAGAGCGCCTTCGGATGAGCTCAATTGCGCGGTCAGCAGTTTGCGGGTCTTGTCGATTGTCCCTGCGGTGCGCACCCAGGCTTGAACGGCGCGCACCGACGTCGGAGTCAGCGTTAGAGTGAGATCCGATGCCTGGGATTCGCTTACGGTGGTGCCGCGGGAAGGCACGCCGCTGCGAAGGCGCGCCCGCACCCGGTCGGGATCCTGTGACGGCGCGCCCGCGGCGCCGCCAGCGGGAGCCGGCTGTGCCTGCGCGGGCGCACTTTGCGCATGGGTTGAGCCCGGCGCAGTGAGAGACATTAAGAGCAAGCCGATCGCGGCCTTGGATATCATGGAATCAGTGTAATCGATTCTCCGGCCGGCTTGCGCCTCAATGGCAATAATTGTCCTTGCTGTCCATGATATGGGTGCCCCAGGGATACAAGCCGACGTTTCCGACGCGTTCGATGGCCTCTGTCTTGGCGTCAATGATGACCACCTGATGGTTGGTGGACTCGGCGAGATAAATCTTCTCGTCGGCCGTATCCGTGGTGGCGGTTTCGAGCTGAATATTGGTGCCGATCTTGATGCGGCCGGCGGGTTTCAGCGATTGCATGTTGTAGACGTAAACGAATCCGCTGGTCGAGCTGATGACGAAGGCCTTGCCACCGGCGAAGTTCACTCCGGTCATGTCCGGGCCGGCCTCCAAGGTGGCCGCGACCTTGTTCTCGCGGATGTCAATGATGGAGATGGTCTCGTCTCCGTTATTCGGGGTAATGGCGTATCTGCCGTCGTGTCCCATGTAAACGCGCCAGGGATTGGGGCCCACGCGAATCACCTTGACGACCTTGTCCTCTCGGGAATCGATCACGCCCACCACTCCCAAATCGCCGTCCGCCGCATACAGGTAGCGTCCATCGGGCGTGGGTGTGGCGATGTTGACGCCTTTGATTTCACCCAGGTAGCGATCCGGGTCTAGCCTGGCGACGCCCGGCGGCGGCGCAATCTGAATCTTCTTCAATAATTCGTGGCGCCGCACGTCCACCACACCCACCCAGTGGGCGCCGTAATTGCCGATGTAAGCCTTCGATCCGTCGGAGGAAAACGTGACATTCAAGGGTTCCACAAAACCGGGAATAGTTTTAATTTTCGTGAGTGAAGCCATATCAATCACGGAGATCGAGTCCCCTTCGGGATTGCCCTGATAGTACCAGCGGCTGTCGGGTGAGAAGGCCAGATGCTCCGGCGCGATATCCGTGGGGATGACCTTGACCAGTTTTAGCGTCGGGACGTCGATGACATAGGCTTTGTTGGCGCGCGTTCCGCCGGTGACCACGTAACGCCCATCCGGAGACATCATCACCATGTGCGGGTTGACGTTATTCCCCAGAAACACGCTGCCGATCATCTTGTGGGTCTTGATGTCCATGAAAGCGATATCGTTCGAGTCGCGGTTGACGATCATGACCACTGAGGTGGGATCGGTTATCTTGACGTCTTGGGCCGGCAACGCGGCGGCGCATGCCAAACAGACGGCCAGAACGAGTCTTGCAGCAAGTTTCACGCTGAACATTCTGCTCCTCCTCCAAGCCGGTTGAACGCTAAAACGCAGCTTGCAAACGCACACCCGGCACCAGAAAACCGACCGTGCCGGCTGCAGGCTGCTTCTCGAGCACATGCGTCAGGTGGAATGAAAGCTTCAGCCTCTCTGTGAGACCAAAGTTGTAATAGGCCTCCGTCAGCCTTTCCCTCGGGCCGGTGCCGAGGCCAGTCTGTGCATACCCGATTCCCCAGGCGTCCCCGGGAAAGAATACGATACCGTTTCGGAACTGCAGGCCACCACTGTAGAAGTGATGGCCAGTACTGAAGGAGCCATTTCCATTTGTGCTAGGTACCTGTCCGGACCCGTAGCGGGCAAACAGCGTAATCGCGGGCGCGAGCTTTTGATCGAGGCTTACACCAAACGCTCCTCGATGGCTCCCGGTGCTGTTATCCTGGCGGTACCACACGCGATAGTTTCCTTCACCCAGAGAAAATGGTGTCGCGAAATAGCCAATCTCCGCTAGTGAGAATAGTGAATTTGACAGATTGGTTGCGTCGGTGTTGCTCTGCTGGATCCCGATCTTGAAATTCAGACTCCTCTTCGGATCGAAGACCGCGGCCATCCCCGTTCCGTTGACGGCCAGGCCCAAGGTGGGATTATTCACCAATGCGTCGCTCAGAAATTGGGTCGTTTCATCGTTGGCGGCAGCATTGTGGTCGAAATAGTTGGTCAGATCGAGCCTGCCGACGGTGAGCGCCAATGTTCGCGAGAAAAGTTCTGTCCGCAGCCAGGCCTCGCGCAGATTTAATTCATTCTGACGAACCAGCCGGGCCGAGAAACCGTTGAGCAGAGTGAGTCCGCCGATCTCGCTATCGGGAGATGGGCCGCCGAGCCCGACCACGTCGGCAAAGAAGAGCGTGTTTTGCGCGACGCGAGCGGTAAAATACAGGTCCGCCGATCCGAGCGCGTAGGCGTGGCCGCTGTTTCCGGTAGCAGGGCCTTTGGTTTGTGCCGCCACCTGGGTCGCGATCGCGGCGCTCACGCCCACCTGGACGTTCTTTTCCGCCTCGGATGACAGCGCTTCTTCAATTTTTTCGTTGATGGTCTGCCGGCGATACACCCTTTCTCGCTGATACGTGACGACCCTCTTCGCGCCGGTCACCGGCTCGTCGTGCTGTCCCCCCTCCGGATCGACCCAGACCTCGACCCGCCTGACGCGCGTTTCAGGCTCGGACAATACGGTGCTGGATTCGAGATCGGCCAGCCGTTGTTCGAGCATCCTAATCCGTTCCAGCAGTGCCTTGGGATCCGTGCTTTCGTCCGCGCTTTCCTGCGCTCTAGCTTCCGGGCTCACTGGGGGCATCTGAGGCATCGGCGGCATTTGGGCCTTCCCCATCGACGGAAACGCAAGAGCAGAGGCCAGCGCCGCCAGCGCCCAGCCTGCGACAATCTCTGATCTGATACGCCTAACGCAACGCAAATTCGGCATCACAATCGCTCCTTCCCCTGGTGAACCGGCCCACGCGGCCATCCCACGGCCCTGATCGGCAAAGCTAAGGATTGTTACATGTTCCCTCGGAGGACCGATTGGCAGGGGTAAAATCGGCGTAAAAGTCTCTTAACAGCGATTTGAGCCCCAAATGACGGCGTCCCGCCCGCCGGTCGGTCTCGGCGGGACAATTTGCTTTTGGCTCTGGCTCAACTCTGCTACAATGCCGCGTCCTTAAGTCAGGTCCCAAGGAGCCACAATGGCTCAGAGATGCGAAATTTGCGGCAAAGGGCCGCATTACGGAAACGTCATCAGCCACGCCAACAACACGCGGCGACGCCGCTGGAATCCGAATTTGCGGAGCGTGCGGGCGTTGGTGAATGGCGCGCGCAAGCAGTTGCGCGTCTGCACTTCCTGCATACGTTCGGGCCGTGTGAAGAAAGCTGCCTGAGCGGTGGTTTCCTTGCTGTAGTTCGGTGATGATTTTGGGGGCGGGAATCCGGGGGCATTCCGCAATGTTCAGATTTCGACACACCATCGCCATCCTGTCGCTTACGCCTGCCCTTTTGGCTGCGGCCTGCGGCCGGGGTGCCGCGCCTGCTCCGGGTGTGTGGGCTGCGGTCAATGACCAGCCAATCAGCCGCGAGGATACTGAGAAATACTACCGCACGCGCCTGACCGGGCAGGCCGGCCCTCCTTCGCAGGACGAGGCGCTTTCGCTCACGCTGAGCGTTCTGGACGAGCTGATCAATAACGAAATCCTGATTCAGCGCGCCCGGCAGATGGGCCTGGAGGCCACCGACGGCGAAGTGGAAGACAAATTCACCGAGTCCAAGAGCCCCTACACCGAGGACGAATTCCAGCGCCAACTGAAAGACGGCGGCATGACCGTGGACGACCTTCGGCAGAATATTCGCCGGCAAGTCTCCATACAGAAGCTGCTCAATCGCGAGGTTCTGGCCAAGATTTCCATCACCGATCAGGATGTCTCCGACTTTTATACTCAGAATCGGGCGCAGTTCAACGTCAGCGAAACGCAGTACCGCATTGCGCAAATCGTAGTGACCCCGCGCAAGGACCCCCAAGTGCGCAATCGCAAGAACGACGACGCCGCCACGGACGTCGAAGCGCGCCGCAAGTCCGCCGCGCTTCTGCAGCAACTCCGCGACGGGGCCGATTTCAGCGCGCTGGCCATGGATTATTCCGAAGACCCGGTCAGCGCAGCCTCCGGCGGCGACCTCGGCTTTATCCCGGAGTCGGCGCTCACGCAGACCGACGCCTCCCTGCGCAGAACCGTGGCGGGCATGACCCCCGGACAGGTCAGCGACACTCTTCGCCTTGCGGATGGCTACCGTATCTTCAGGCTGGTGGCTAAGGAAGTGCCCGGCCAGAGAGAACTTGCCAGTCCGCAGGTGCAACAGTCCATCCGCGATACCCTGCGCAGCCGCAAGGAACAGTTAATGCGCGCGGCCTACCTCCTGTCGGCGCGCGACCAGACCCGCGTGGTCAACTATTTGGCGCGACAGGTCCTGGAGTCCGCCGGCAAGCTGCCCGAGATCAAGGTACTGCCTCCGCCCGCTGCCGCGCCCGCTGCACCACAGGCCGCGCCGCCCCAGCCCTGAGAACCGCCAGCAGCGGCTGGGTCGATCCCAGCTCAAGCCCAGCTCGAGTTCCGCTCAAGTGATGATCAACAGAGCCTCCTGCGCGCGGACGGCCTGGCCCTCCGCAACCAGGACGCGCTCGACCTTGCCGCTCTTCGGCGCACGAATCTCGTTTTGCATCTTCATGGCTTCGACCACCACCAGTCCCCGGCCCGCCTCGACCGTCTCACCGGCGGCCACCAGCACGCGCACGACCTTGCCGGGCATCGGCGCCACCACCTGCTGGGGGCCGGCGGCCTCGAGCGCACCGCGGCGGCCGGCGCGCCAGGAGCGCGGATCGCGGACCTGAACGCGGAATTCCATCCCGGCGCAACGCACCAGCAGATCGTTCTCGTCGTCTTCCACGGGCTCCGCGGGCCGCTCGTGAGAGACTCGCGCCTCGAAGGCGCGGCCCGCGAGCAGGATGGAATAGCTGCCGGCGCCGGTTTCGACGGCATCTGCGGCAATCGTCTGGCCGTCGAGCCGCGCGCGAAATTCTCTCTCGCTGAGCGGCTCGATCTCCACCGTGCGCTTTGCTCCTTCGATGTGGACGTCGAATTTCATCTTCTATTGTTTGCAACGGGCTGCAAGTACAGCCCGCACCCGTGGCCTGGGCGGCGCGCGGGCGCGCGCGAAAGCTGGTCGCGCCGGCCTTCGAGCTTCCAGCGCGAAGCAGGCGGCGGGGTGGCGGCAGCGCGTGTGACGCGCGCCTGGCGCAGGCGCCAGAGCGCGGCGGCGATGGCCGCAGCGTCCGAGGCCAGATCGGGCGTCGCGCCGCGGCCGTCGAGAGCCGAGCGCGACGCTTGCAATGAGTTGAGGCGCTCGTCGAGCCAGCGGGTGTGCACCTGGCCGCGCGAAAACTCGGCATCGGCCAAAATAGCGCGGAACAGGCCGGCGTTGGTGCGGATACCGCTGGCGTCGAATTCCTGGAGCGCCCGCCGCAGGCGGGCCATCGCTTCATTGCGATCGCTGCCCCAGGCGATCAATTTTCCCAGCAGGGGATCGTAATCACCAGGGACGGTCCAGCCGGCGTACACGCCTTCGTCGAAGCGTATGCCGGGGCCCTGGGGGATGCGCCAAGTTTGGATCTCGCCGGGGGACGGGAAGAAATTATTGTCGGGGTCTTCGGCATAGACGCGGCACTCGAGGGCGTGGCCGCGCAGCGCGATCTCTTCCTGGGCAAATGGCAGCGGCTCGCCCGCGGCCACGCGCAGTTGCAGCTTGACCAGATCGAGTCCGGTGACCGCTTCGGTGACGGGATGCTCGACCTGCAAGCGCGCATTGACCTCCAGGAAGTAGAAATTGCGCGCATCGTCCACCAGGAACTCGACCGTGCCGGCGTTGCTGTAGCCCGCCGCGCGCGCCAGTCGCACCGCCGCCTCGCCCATGGCGCGGCGCAGCTCTTCGGTCATGAACGGCGAAGGCGCTTCTTCGATCACTTTTTGATGGCGGCGCTGCACGGAACACTCTCGTTCGCACAGGTGAACGAAGTTGCCGTGCGCGTCGCCGAAAATCTGTATCTCGATGTGCCGCGGACGAGGGAGATATTTTTCGATGTATAGGCGCGGATCGCCAAAAGAGTTCAGCGCTTCCGAGCCGGCATCGCGCCAGGCCGCGGGCAGCTCGGCCGGAGCGGCCACCAGGCGCATGCCTTTGCCGCCTCCGCCCGCGACGGCTTTGAGCAGGACGGGATAGCCGATGTCTTGCGCGGCGCGCTCGGCGTCGGGGAAATGCTCGATCGGCTCAAGCACGCCCGGCACCATGGGCACGCCTGCGTGCTGAGCAAGCTGCCGCGCCGCCGTTTTCGAGCCGAGCTGCTCCATGGCCGCGGGCGAGGGTCCCACGAAGGCCACCCCCGCATCGGCGCAGGCTTGCGCCAGCGCCGGATTCTCCGCCAGGAAACCGTAGCCGGGATGGAGCGCGTCACAGCCGGCGCGCTTCGCGACTTCCATGAGCTTATCCACGCGCAGATAGCTTTCGCGCGCGGGTGCCGGACCGATGGGATAGGCCTCGTCCGCCAGGCGCACGTGGAGCGAGGCGCGGTCCGCATCGCTGAAAACGGCGACGCCGGTGATGCCCATCTCGCGGCAGGCGCGCAGGATGCGGACAGCGATTTCACCGCGATTGGCGATGAGAATTTTCTTAAACACTGCCCACCCCCGAGTGCAGAAGAAGTTGAAAACAGGGGAGTTGCAATCTTAGGGGGTACACCCCCGGTGCTTTTGTAAGGTTATCAAAAGAAATCGGTTGCAGGAGAAGGGGTTTGTAAGGTTTTGAAAACAAAGGGGCAAAGTTTCTATGAATTGAGAAAGAGTGCAGAAGGTTATGAAAACAAAGATGATGAGGTGAGAGTTCAGGGCCAAGAGCCAAAAGCTGAAAGTTCATAAGACCTTGTGCGGTCGCCTTCGCCAACACTGCGGCCCGTGGGGCGAAGGACAAAACGGCCAGTCCGCACGCGATCACAACGCGATGGGGAGTTCCAGAGCGCATATTCTATTATCTCATGCGAGTAAAGCGGCGCGGTCCTAGGCGATGGAATGACAGGGCAAAACACAGAGGGCACGGAGTCCGCACAGAGAATGCGGAAGCAGCAAAAGGGCACGGCGAACACCCGCACCCTTTACAGAAAGCGTAAAGGGATGCGGCACCCGGTTCATTGCGCTTCAGCTTGTGCGAGGTTGTCTAGAATCACCTGGCACAGAGAGGAGTAGTACACGCCGGCAGTGCTCATCATCGGTGCTCGATAATGATTCTTACCGATTGCATCCTTTGGGTCTCTCGCGAAACTAAACTGGAATCTAAGTGAACGGAAGAACTGCTCATCCATGTAGAGATCCGATGGTTGGTGTGCGCCTAGCTTGAAGGATTCTATTGCGGCTGCATTGATTGCCATCAGCTGAGTGAAGGGAATACCAAGACTGTTCAAACAGACATGGTTCCCAGACGCAGAGACTTGTAGAACAGGATCTCCGTAATACTCATTGGCGCCTTGGGTTAGGACCGCGTATATATCTAAACCTAGCACGTTGCGATAAATGGACCGCAGCTCCTGGATGATTCGGAGAAACGCTTCGGGCTCGTAAGTATACTTGACGGCGCTCTGAAAGCGGTGGCCCACCGTCCAATTGCTTTTCAATAGCAGGCTGTCCGCGAACGAAATGAACGCCACCGTTCTGTAGCGCGCGGCGATCTCATCAATCGCCGAGCGGAGTCGCACGAGGCGCTCTCGTGATAATGAGCGATCTTGTAACGCTCTCTTGACGCCTATGGCATCGACGAGAGCGAACAAGCAGTAATCTCTGAGGTGTAGATCATTCAGCCACGCGGATTTCACGAAAATGTGTGGCTTCGTGTCGCAACGCCCGCTCCCGACACAAACGATGAATTGTGCTTTCGGGAGGGAAATCGTGAGTTCGTGGAACCTGGCGTTGGTGTCGGGATACCAAGACAGCTCAACCGTTTGCTCTGTGATCTTCCGGGCAGCCACGTATGACACGTATCCCACATTGTCAGAATCGCGGCCCGCGAAGCACTCCAGCAGGGATCTCTCGTACTCGGCTAGGTAGGTCTCCGCCATCAAATAGCAGTCCCTATCTAGCGGAATGCTATTGAAGCTGTACACGTCAAAGATCTCATGCTCGAACACTGTGTATCCTGCCTCGCTTTCGGATTCCCGAGGCCGCCAGGGTTATCACCCGATGGCAGCTAAGGAAGAGCGCGACAGCCCCTGACTACGATCTTGGACAAAAAGTCCGTCCTCCGGGGTGCAGATTGCGTTTCGGCATCGAAGAGATCGCATGATGTCTCGCCTTTCTTCGCCGTCAACCGTTGCCCGCCGTAGGTGGAGTCGACGTCTTTGCCGTACACAAAGAAGCTGATGTGGCGTACGACGAATTGCTTCTGCTTGTTATTTTTGTCGGTGTAGCTGACCGTATCGCCAACGGAGATGATGGGTGGAAGAGAGCCCGGATCTGAGTAGTCCTTGTCCGTGGCGCAGACGTTGGTGACCAAGTAATTCTTGCATGGGAATACCGCCCACTCTTGTGACGTGTGGATAGAAGTCAGCCACTGCTCTTCCGCGACCGTATCCGTGCGGAGACAGGACGCCATGCCGAAGACTGCTGTTGCGAGCAGGGCCAAGATCGGGATCCGAAGAGCATTCACGATGATTTTCACAGAAAGCTCCCCTGTTCGCGCCCCGACCAGGAACGCGCTTCGAGTCAGTCAGCAGCGGCCAAGCGAGCGGAGTATACCACTGCCCTCAGGGCACCGAGAGCCGACGGACGAGGCCCGAGGGTGGTGGACCCGTGCCGGAAAAGAAGGAGGGATTCCTCGTCGCTCGCTCCTCGGAATGACGGCCTTGGGGGAAGTTCTGAAAATCGTCCCTTAGTGCGCGCCCGCGACCCCGCAGAAGCATCCGGGGCGGGCCTGAGCTACAGTAGCACCCGGCTCCGAAAGAAAAGCAGATTCCTCGGCCCGAAGGAAACCTTCGGGCCTCGGAATGACAGCTTTTCTGAGTTACGGCAGATCGAGAAGGAGGAAATCGGCGGGGGTGGCGGCGGAACTGGTTGATGGTCCGGCGAGATTTAGCGCGCTCTCGTCGCTGATGCGCGCCTGATCGCCGGCGCGCAGCGTGTCGCCGTTGAGTTGGAGTTCACCGGCGATCACGAAAATGTAGCTGCGGCGGCCGGACGCGAGTGTGTGGCTAACAGATTGGCCCGGACCGAGCAGGGAGGTGTAGATGGTGGCGTCCTGGTGAATCTCGACGGCGTGCGCTGGACGCTCGCGGCTGCCGGCGGGTACGGCTATGGGAAGCAACTTCCCGGCGCGCTCCTCGAGCGGGTAGCGCTTTTGCTCCCACGAAGGCGTAAGTTGCGGCACGGCCGGCAGAAGCCATAGCTGCACCAGTTGCGTCGCCTCGGTCGCGGATGGGTTGAACTCGGAGTGGCGAAGGCCCGTGCCGGCGCTCATGCGCTGGACTTCTCCGGGGGTAATGACGCCGGTGTTGCCTAGAGTGTCGCGGTGCTCGAGCTGGCCCTTGATCAGGTAGGTGACGATCTCCATCTCGCGATGGGGATGGAACGGGAACCCGCCGCCGGGGGCGATGGTGTCGTTATTGAATACTCGCAGGGGGCCGAAGGAGACGTTGGCCGGGTCGTGGTAGTGGTCAAAGGAGAAGTGCCAGTATGCTGAAAGCCATTCATTTTCAATGTGATAGCGGTCTGCGCTGCGAATCAGTTGAATCATGCTCGACCTCCCAAAACTGAAAGTGCTTCGGCCTCAAATGGCTATTGGATGCTCTGGCACCACGCGGCGATGTTTTTGCTCCGTGCTACCTGCAACCCCCGCACCCTTTACAAAGACGGTAAAGGGTGCGGCACCCGGCCCGGCGCAGGAAGGCGGAAGGCAGTAGGCACTAAACCCCCAGGCGTAAGAACGACGCCTGGAGCACCCACACCCAAACCCGAACCCACACCCACACCTCGCGGAAGGCGGAATGTACTTTTCGGGAACTCGCCAGTTGGTGTAAATTGGGCGTTCGCATTAGTGTGCATGAAGGCAACAGAGACGGCCATGCCCAAACCAGCGGCGCAGCCCACAACCGGAGAGACCAAAACGATGACCCGGGATTCGCTCACCATTACGGATAATCGCACGGGCAAGACGTACGAGCTGCCGATCACCCACGGCACCATTCGCGCGATGGATCTCCGGCAGATCAAGGCGGACGCGGGCGATTTCGGCATGATGAGCTACGATCCGGCGTTCACCAACACGGCGCTGTGCCACAGCAAGGTCACCTTCATTGACGGCGATAAAGGCATCCTGCAGTATCGCGGCTACCCGATTGAAGAACTGGCGGAGCGCAGCAGCTATCTGGAAACCGCCTATCTGCTTTTGAACGGGGAATTGCCCTCGAAAGCGCAGCTCGAGGAGTGGACCTACCACGTCACGCAGCACACGTTTATCCATGAGAGCATCAAGAAATTTCTGGACGGCTTTCACTACGACGCCCATCCCATGGGCATGATGATTTCGGCCATCGGAGCGCTCTCGACGTTTTACGCGGACGCCAAGGATATTTTCAACGAGGCTTCCCGGCGCAAGCAGACCTGGCGGCTGATCGGGAAGATGCCCACGCTGGCGGCCTTTGCGTATCGCCACAGCCTGGGGATGCCCTACGCTTATCCGGACAACGAGTTGAGCTATCCGGCCAATTTTCTGAACATGCTGTTCAAGACCACGGAATTGAAGTACCGGCCCAACCCCGTGCTGGAGCGCGCGCTGGACATTTTGTTTATCCTGCACGCCGATCACGAGCAGAACTGTTCGGCCAACGCCATGCGCTGCGTCGGCAGCTCGCAGGTGGACCCCTACTCCGCCACGGCGGCGGCGACGGCGGCGCTGTACGGGCCGCTGCATGGCGGCGCCAATGAAGAAGTGCTGCGCATGTTGCTGGACATCGGGTCTGTTTCCAATGTGCCGGCCTACATCAAGCGGGTGAAGGGCGGAGAGAAGCGCTTGATGGGATTCGGCCACCGCATTTACAAGAATTACGATCCGCGGGCGCGCATCATCAAGAAAATGGCCGACGAAGTGTTCGAGGTGATGGGCCGCAACCCGCTGCTGGATATCGCCTTGGAGGTCGAGCGGATCGCTCTCGAAGACGATTACTTCGTGACTCGCAAGCTCTATCCCAACGTGGACTTCTATACCGGGCTGATCTACCAGTCCATGGGTTTCCCGGTGACCATGTTCCCGGTGCTTTTTGCCATACCGCGCACCAGCGGCTGGATCGCGCAGTGGCAGGAGATGCTGCTGGATCCCGAGCAGAAGATCGCCCGGCCGCGGCAAATCTATCTGGGCGCCGACAAGCGCTCCTACGTTCCAATCGAGCAGCGCTCGTAGAGGCTGCGTCGCCACGCCATAAGGCTGGCGAAGATTCCGAAATAATATTCGCCATAGTTTCGCTTCGATCGCGGGCGTGTGGCCACTTGTGGTATAACGCGCGCCGAGACTCGCCCCTACGAGGTTCGGCGTGAACACTATTCCTCCCCCAATGGCCGGCGTTCGCCGAGCGCCTGGTCCACGCAAGTTGACGCTCCTGCCGCTGATTACGGCCGCCTACTTCATGGTCGCCGGCGGCCCTTATGGGCTGGAAGAGGTCATCGGCCGCAACGGGTACGCGACGGCGCTGTGGATTCTGGTGCTGACTCCGCTGCTGTGGAGTCTGCCGACCGCGCTGATGGTCAGCGAGCTGGCCTCGGCATTGCCGCGCGAGGGCGGCTTTTACGTCTGGGTGCGCCGAGGATTGGGACCTTTTTGGGGATTCCAGGAGTCCTGGCTGACTTTCGCCGGCAGCGTATTCGAGATGGCGCTGTATCCCACGCTGGTCGTCGAGTACCTCAGCCGGATCGCGCCGTCTTTGACGGAAGGCCACCGCGGCCTGGCGCTGGAGTTGGCCATGATTGCCGGCTGCGCGGTATGGAATATCGCGGGCGCGCGAGCCGTCGGCGAAGGCTCGATTGGGCTCAATGTTTTACTGTTCGCGCCGTTCGTGGTCCTGGTGGCACTGGCCTTTGCAAAACCCGCGGCGCCAGCGCCCACGGCTCCGGCGGAACACCTGGATCTGCTCGGCGGCATCGTCATCGCCATGTGGAATTACATGGGTTGGGACAACCTCTCGACCATCGCGGGCGAAGTGGAACACCCGCAGCGGACCTATCCGCGAGCCATGCTAATCGCGGTCATTCTCGTGGTGGTGAGTTATCTGGTGCCGGTCGCGGCGATGGCCTACGCCCAGCTCGATCTGGGCGTTTGGCAGACGGGAGGCTGGGCAGATGCCGGGCAAGCCCTGGGAGGTTCGGCTCTGGCCACGGCGCTGGCCGCGGCCGGCATCGTGGGCGCGGTAGGCACGTTTGCGGCGCTGATGCTTTCGTTCACGCGCCTGCCGGCAGTCATGGCGGCCGACGGCTTCCTGCCGCGCATTTTCGCGCGCCTGCACCCCAAGACGGGCGCGCCGTGGGTGGCCATTGTGGCCTGCGCCGCAGCCTGGGCGGCCTGTTTGCCGCTGGGGTTTGTGCAGCTACTAATTCTGGATGTGTTGCTGACGGGACTGAGTATCCTGCTGGAGTTCTGGGCGCTGGTTGTGCTGCGCATCCGTGAGCCGGACCTGGTGCGGCCGTATCGCGTGCCGGGAGGCTTGTGGGGCGCCATCGCCATCGGGATTCCACCGCTGGCTCTGGTAGCGGTGAGCGTCCTGCGCAACGCGACCGAAAACGTGGGCACCACCACGGAATTGGAGATTGGACTTGGACTCATCGCGTTGGGCGTGGCGCTCTATTTCATAAGTCCGGGCTCGCGCCGCCCACAACTTACTTCCCGCGCTGCCAAGAGATGACCGGCCACAGCAGCAGGGCGACCGCCGCCGCGACCAGAGCCCAGCCATTCGTGCGGAAGTAGAAGTTCGGCTGGCGCAGCAGTTCGGCAGCCGCGGCTGCGAGAATAGGGAGCGCTGCAGCCAGGAAGTAGCCGAGCAGATTGAAGCGCACCACGCGGTGCGCGGCCCACCAGATCAGCAACAGGCCGGCCCAGCCAATCAAAACGTTTTGCAGCAGATCGCCGGCGCTGCCCCAGCGCGGCGCGCCGAGTAGCGCCAGCAGGCCCAGCAAGCTTGCCTGCTTCCACGCTCCACGCAGGTACCAGGACGCGAATCCAGCCGCCAGTGCCAGCACGCCGATGGCAATGAAGCTTTGCGTCACCGCGCCCGCCAGCACCTGCAGGGCGGGCAGTGTGGCGTCGAGTCCCACGGGCACGCTCGCAGGAAAACCGTGCTGCGCCACCGGCCACAGCCGCGCGACCAGCTCGCGCAGGCGCTCCATGCCCAACAGTGCAGCGCAGCCACCCGCACCCACCACCAGGGCATCGCGATAATAGAGCGGCGGCATACCGTGCCAGCCGGGCAAACGATCCGCGCCGTAAGTGCGCGCGAGAAAGAACCACGCCAGGCCCCACAGGACAAACACCGCGGCGTAAATCACCGCAGAACTCAGCAACAGGGATATAGCGGTCATGCCAAGAAAATTGGAGAAGGAGTTTTCTGTCGGATAGCCGGCCAGGTATTGGGGAATGCTGGTGACAACCGTTACCACAAACGCGATCAGCACCGGCAGGGACCACTTCGCCAGCCGGCGCCAGGGCACGGCGGTGACCGACGGCTGTCTCAGATGGCGCACGAACACCACCAAAACGGCCACGCCCAACGCGCCAACCAGCGCCAGAAAGCCGCTGGATTGCGCCGTAGTCGCCAGCGTGTCTTCGGTTTGCCTCCGCACCCAATCTTCCGGCAAATGGATGAAGACGCGATAGCCGGAGGCCTCGTCGCCCTGTACGCGTACCTCCATGCGGACGTGGGCGCCCTCATCGCCGCCGAGTGAGGCCAGAGGCGCCTTCTGTTCCCAGGTGAACAGATGGTCGGTGCGCGCTGGGCGCTTGTCCGAACGAGTTTCGATGAGATTCCATTGCCCCAGATCCAGCATTTTCGCTTGCAGCAGGTAGGCCTCGGCGCGCGCCTGGGCCGCTTCCTTGTTAAGATTGGCTCCCGGGGTGTCTTCCGCCAGGGTGTGGCGGAAAGTATGCAGCGCTCCGTCGGGCCGCAGCACGACGAGGTATTCCTCTCTCTCCGAATCGCGGAAGTAGCGCACCGTCCAGTAGGCCGCGGGCGCCTGCTCCTGGTAAACCTTGTTGGCCGCCTCGATGCCGATGCTTCGGCGCAGGTATTCATTTACCAGCGGATCGAATCGGTACTGCACGGTCGCGGCGTGGCGATAGCGGCTGGAGTCCACGCTCTGCTGGCGCAGAATGTCGCCGGCGCGCGCCTCAGCCTGGCCGGCATGGAGCGAGAACGCGACAAAGTCTCCCAACTTCGTCGTCTTGGCCCCCCACACGAGCGCGGCTCCCGCCACCCCGCACACTGCGAGAATGCCCAGCGCCCGCGCGCTCAGCGGCGTGTAACGCACCAAAGGACGCGGGGTGACGGCTGCGGGCGCGGCTGGCGGCTGTTCCGGCAGCGGCTCGGCGCGATTGAGCAACGCACCGGGTTCCGCGAAGCTCCCGCGCTTGAGATAGAGCACACCGGCAACGGCCACCGCTATGAACGCGCTGAGGCCGACCAGTGTCCCTGACGCGCGGCTGTAGAGGTCCGCCGAGCGCATCAGCGAGAGGCCGATCAGAAAGGCGTCCACAGTGTAGTGCCAGACCAAAGTGGCGAAAATGCCCCAGCGCAGCATCACCAGACCGGCCACGATGCCGATGGCACCCACTTCGACGCCGCGAATGTAGGCGGGCTCCTGCGGATAGTTGGCGTGCAGGAAACCCCAGGCCAGCGCCGGCAGCACGACAGCAAGAATTTTCGACCGTGTCACCCGCAGCAACCAGGGGATGGCGAACAGGCGGAAGAGAAACTCCTCGCTGGTGGCTGCGTAGATCCCGATGGTCAGGGGATAGATCCACGGCAGCGCCGTGCTCAATGTATCGGAGTACTGCAAATCCTGCGGCGCCCACACTCCGAAGCGCCGCCCGATCACGTAGAACAGCACCACGTACCCGACGTGCGCCGCGGCCATGCACAGGCCGATCACGCCGGAACAGAAAAACTCCTTGCTACGCAGCGCGGGCAGGCGAACCAAGCTGCCCAAACGCAAATGGCCGGGCTGGCCGGTACGGTACAGGGGCTCGCCGGGCACCAGGGCGATCACCACCAGGAGCGCCAGAAGAATGCTGGCGCCCACGGCGAGTCCGAGCTGATTGAGAATGAAGCTGGAATAGGAGCCGTTAGTATCGTAACCGGAGCGCGCCAGCGGCCACTGATTCATCTGCATGACGAAGTACAGCGTGGCGATGAACAGTCCGAACCGGAGCGCGCCGGCCCAGGGCGCCTGGCCCTGCCGCCCCAATCTGAGCGCGACGGAAAAGGCCGCGCCGATCAGCAGCGCGTAAAAAATCATAGCCGCTGCCGCGACCAGATTGTTCATCGATCGCATGCGGTCGTAGCCGCGCTGCCAGGCCTCGGGGACCTGCAAGAACTCCTGGTAGCCGCCGATGCGATCGCCTGCCAGCGTGACGCGCAGCCGGTAGGGGGCCTCTTGGGCGCGGAAGCCGGTTCGCTCCCAGCTAAAGCTCCAGTCGGTGCGGTTGGGGCGCGCTGTGGAGTTGGCCTCCTCCGGCAGAAAGGTGTAACCGCCCAGGGGCACGTGCAGGGTCTCGCGCAGGAAGCTTTCGGACTGTGCCAGCGCTTGCGCGCGCTCCAGGTGCGCCCCGGGAGCCGCTTCCTCGAAGGTGTGTTGGTAACCCACGATGCGCCCGGCGGGGTCTACGCCGACTCGGAACTCCTCCTTCTGCAGTGGCTTGAAAAAACGCGCGTCCCAATACCAGACGTTGACCTCGGAAGACATCAGGCGATTGGCCTGCTCGAGTCCGGCTTCACGCTCCAGATAGGTTTTCTCGTTATCATCCACGCCGAAGACGATGGTGGATTGGTAGTCCGCCAGCGAAACGCCCTGCGCCGCAACGAACACGCGGGCCTGGTCGAGGGCGGCCTCCCGCGTCACCTGGAAGTCCACTGCGGCTTCAGGGAATGCCTGGAAGAAATAACGGTAGGCGACGCCGGCGCCCGCCAGCGCGGCCAGCAGCCACAGCAGCAGTACCCGCGCGTCGCGGGCGTCCAGTCGTATGGCGTTGTGCCCCTGCGGGGATTCTCCGGGCAAGATCCTCTCCGAGACGCTGCGCGCACGTGCGCGCAAGGGGTGCGGGCTGTACTTGCAGCCCGCGGCAAATTATGCCGCGCGGGCGCAATCAATCTATCCATGTTCTGACTGGGCTGCAAGTACAGCCCAGACCCGGCTCTGACTGGGCTGCAAGTGCAGCCCGGACCCGGTTCTGACCGGGCTGCCCTTCGCAGATCAGGGTAAACAAGTACAGCCCGGACCCGACGCCGGAGGCGAATGCAAGTATCGCGGAGATGTATGGAGACTGGACTGCTACGGGGTCCCGGTGGGCGCCACGCGTTTCAATTCTTCAAACCAGTTCAGGACCACGTTGATTTGCGTCGGTGGCTGTTCTTGCTGGCTTTCTCTCACCATCAGGAAGCGCTGGCCGTCCAGGGAGACGTCGTATGCAGGCAGGTTGCCCGCGCTCAGCAAATAGGGTTCCTGGAAGAGCAGCTTCGGTCTGCCCGCGGAGAAGGCCGGCTGCGTGACAATGTCCACGGCCATCATCCTGTCTCCTTGCCGGTAGAACAACTCTCGCCCGTCCGGATTCCAGACCGGCTCGGTTCCCCCCTCGGTGGAGATTTGCCATTTCCCGCCGGGCCCAGGAAATGGTTGGACGTAGATTTCCGCGCGGCCGGATTCCAGGGAGGTATACGCCAGCCAGCGCCCGTCCGGTGAAAAGCGCGCCGCGCCTTCGGAGGCCGGAGTTCGCAGGAAGGGCTGCACTTGGTGGCCAGCAAGCCGCAGCACCATGATGTCCGCGGCGGTGGTGGGATTGTTTTCATGAAAAGCCAGGAACTGTCCGTCGGGCGACCAGGAATTCGGAATCTGTCTGTACTCGTTCGTAGTCAGCCGTTCCGCCTTGCTGCTGCCGTCGGCCGGCTGCACGAACAAGCTCCCCGGGGCACCTGAGTTGAACAGCAATCTGCTACCGTCCGGCGACCAGAATGGGTTGCCGCTGCCGGTGCCTTCAAACGTCAACCGTGTCAGCGTGTCGCGGGTAAGATCGTAGGTCCAGACTTGGCCTCCAAGCTCGTCGATGCCCACGGCCACGCGCCGGCCGTCGGGAGAGATTCGCGGGTTGCGATAGGCGTGCGGCTGCGCGGCCAAGGGTTGCGCTACTCCCTTGCGGTCCACCCATACCAGCGTGCTGTTCGCTCCCCGCACGCGACCGGGAACGTAGGCCAGCGAGCCATCGTTCGAGACGCTGTAGTAGGCGACTCCGGATTGCCCGGATTGCAGAACGCCTTCGACCGCCGGAACGGGGGTGCCCGCCAGCCGAAGCTGCGCCGGATCGAACGGGACGGCCATCAGCGTTCCGCCCTGCACGTAGAGCAGATGGCCGGTGGAGAGATAGACGGGCCATAACCCTCCCGCGATCAAGTCGGTTCGCTCGCCACTCGGCAATCTGTGGACGGCTATCTGACCGGGATTGGTGCCCGTCGCGGTAGTGAACAACAGTGCGCCGGCGCCCGGCAGGAATGCTGGACAGCAGACAGTGTTTTCGCCCTTGCTTGAGTCCGGGGAAATCAAAGGTTCCGGCGTGCCGCCCGCCGCCGGAATTGCGGCCAGGTTGGGAGATCTCTGCCGGAAAACGATTGTGTCGTTGGGACCCCACGTGCCGCCCGGCTGAGTAAGATTGGCGTCGGCCAGCGTAATCGGCGTGCCGCCGGCCACGGAAACCTTTTTCAATTTTCCGTCGGCGAAGAAAGCTACCCACTGGCTGTCTGGAGAAAAGAAGGGGCCACCGGCTCCATCCGTGCCCGGGAAGGCTCGAACGTCAAAGCTATCCAGCGCGCGCAAAAAGAGCTGCTGAGAGTCGTCCTCTCGGGCGACGTATGCCAGAAGCTTGCCGTCCGGCGAAAGGGCCATGATTTGGCCCGTGGCAGAGAATTGCTGGCCGGCGGGCAGAGATACCACCAAGCGCCGAGTGGCTTCGACAGGCGTCGGCCGCCGATTCCACAGCACCAGAGCGCCGATCAGAACCGCCACCAGCAACGCTCCCACACCGAACAAGAGCGCCCATCGCCGGGATGCCTGCGCCGGCTTCCCACCGACTGCGCGGGCGGGGGCGCCGGCGTGCTCGATGGCGATGCGGGCTTCGCCGATGTCGCGCAGCCGCTCGCGCAGGTCTTGCTCGAGGCATCGGCTCAGAAGATTGCGGATGCTGGGCGGAGTCTCGCGCGGCAGCTCGCCGAGCGTCGGAATATCCTTGATGACCGAGGCCAGAATCTCGGCCATGGTTTGGCCCTTGTAGAGCGGCGTGCCGGTCAGCATTTCGTAGAGAACGCAGCCGAAGGCCCAGATGTCGGTCCGCTTATCTACTTTTTTTCCGCGCGCTTGCTCCGGGCTCATGTAAGCCGGGGTGCCCAAAATCACGCCCGGCAGAGAGGGAAGATGGCTCAGGGTCGGCGAATTGGCGGTGTCTTCCTCCGGCGTCTCGCTCTCGAAAGCCTTGGCCAGGCCGAAGTCCAGCACCTTTACCGTGCCTTCCGGCGTGACCTTCACGTTTCCGGGCTTCAGGTCGCGATGAATGATGGGTTTTTCGTGAGCCGCTTCGAAGGCCTCAGCGATTTGCTTGGCGATGGCCAGGGCCTCGTCAATCGGGATTGCTCCTTTTCGCTTGATGCGATCCGCCACCGTCTCGCCGGGCACCCATTCCATGACCAGATAGTGCGTGCCGTCGGAATGTTCGAGGCCGTAGATGGCGGCGATGTTGGGATGGTTGAGCGCCGCCAGCAGCCGGGCTTCGCGCTGGAATCGGGCCAGCCGCTCGGGATCGCGGGAAAGCTCTTCCGGCAGGACTTTGAGGGCGACTTCGCGCTCCAGGCGGGTGTCTCGCGCGCGATAGACCTCGCCCATGCCGCCAGCCCCGGCCAGGGCCAGAATTTCGTATTGTCCTAATCTCGTTCCGGGGTTCAGCAACAGATCCCTCGTGGAGTTAACCCCGGCCATGCCGGGGCTCGGGATTTCGGTCCCGCATAAATTCGCGGGACGCAAACACCGCGCTGGCGGCTCGGACGCCGCCAAAACGCCTCAAGTTAACACCGGCCGAAGGAACAAAGCAATCGGAGCCCGACCCGGTCAAATTGATATATAAGGTGGCGGTGACTCTAACGGCTGCGAGCGAGGTGAAGTACGTCCCGGGGGTGGGCCCGCAACGCGCCCGGGTTCTGGCGTCGCGCGGCATCCACACCGTCGGCGATCTCCTGGCCTGCCTGCCGTTCCGCTACGAAGACCGCATCCGCTTCAGCCGCGTCTCCGAAGTCCGGCCTGGTGGCGTCTACACCGTGCAAGGCGTGGTGGCCGGCGCCGGCTTGGCGCGTTTCACCCGGGCCCGCGGCGCGATCTACCACTTGCTGGTGCGGGATGAAACCGGCACGCTGCCGTGCAAATTTTTTCACGGCGATTATCTCGAAGGGCGCTTCCGTTCCAACCAGCGCATCGTCGTGCACGGCACAGCGGAACTCGATCCCTACCGTCCCGGGCGGATCGAGATGATCAACCCGCAATACGAACTGCTCGGAACCGAGGCCGCCGATTCCACCGAAGCGGGACGCATCGTGCCCATCTATGAGGCCATCGGCGCGATCAGCTCGCGCATGCTGCGGCGAATGATATACGCCGCGCTTGAAAACATGGCTTCACCCCCGGCCGATCCTCTGCCGCCGGAGCTGCTGGCGCGCTACTCTTTTCCATCCCGCCGCGACGCGCTGCGTTTCGCGCACTTTCCGCCGCCCGATGTGCCGCTCGACAAACTGAACAGTTTTCGCTCGCCCGCGCACCTGCGTCTGATTTTCGAGGAATTCTTCCTTTATCAACTGAGCCTGGCGTTGCGCAGGCAGGAAGCCGGGCGCCAGGCCGGAATTGCCTTTCGCGTGCGCGAGCCGCTCATCCGCGAAGCGCTGAAGCGCGTTCTTCCCTTCAAGCCCACCGCCGCGCAGAAGCGCGTGCTCGCGGAAATCGCCGCCGATCTCGAGCGCCCAGCACCCATGCACCGCCTGCTGCAAGGCGACGTGGGCAGCGGGAAAACGATCGTCGCGCTGGAGGCCGCGGCTATCGTCATCGAAAACGGCTACCAGGTGGCCTTGATGGCGCCGACCGAAATCCTCGCCGTGCAGCACTTTCTTTCCGCTCGCAGGATTTTCGCGCGAGCCGGCTATGTCGTGGAGCTGGTCATCAGCGGACTGCGACCGGCCGAGAAGCGCGCGGCGATTGAGCGCGTGCGCACCGGCGCGGCGCAACTGGTGGTGGGCACGCACGCCCTGCTCGAGGACCCGGTCGCGTTTTCGCGTTTGGGCCTGGTAATCGTGGACGAGCAGCACCGCTTCGGAGTGCTGCAGCGCAAGCGCCTTGCGGAAAAAGGCGCTGCTCCCGACGTCCTGGTGATGACGGCCACGCCCATCCCGCGCACGCTCTCGCTCACGCTCTACGGCGATCTGGACATCTCCGTCATTGACGAAATGCCGCCCGGCCGCCGCCCCATCGAGACGCGCTGGTCGGCGCCGGAAAATCTTCCCGGGGTCTGGGAATTTCTCCGGCGCGAGGTGGCCGCGGGCCGCCAGGCATACGTTGTCTATCCCGTGATCGAGCAGTCCAAATCGGCCGCCGCCCAGCGTTCGCTCAAGGCCGCCATCGTGGAATACGAGCGGCTGCAGAAATCCGTCTATCCGCAATTCCGGCTGGGGTTGCTGCACGGGCGGATGCGCAGCGACGAGAAAGAAGACGTGATGGAACGCTTCCGGCGCGGCGAGGTGCAGATTCTGGTCTCGACCACGGTCATCGAGGTCGGTGTGGACGTGCCCAACGCTACCGTGATGGTGGTCGAGCACGCCGATCGGTTCGGGCTGTCGCAACTGCACCAGCTCCGCGGCCGCATCGGACGCGGCGGCGAAAAGAGCACCTGTATCCTAGTCGCTCCCAAGTCGGAGAGCGGCGAAGCGCTCCAGCGCCTGGAGACCATGGTGGCGACCAACGATGGGTTTGCCATCGCCGAAGCCGACTTGAAGCTGCGCGGGCCGGGCGAATTTTTCGGCACGCGCCAGCACGGCGCCCTGGGCCTGCACGTGGCCAATCCCCTGCGCGACCATGAGCTGCTGGAACTGGCGCGCCGCGAGGCCTTCGACCTGGTGCAACGTCCGCAGTCGGATGAAGTACGGCAGCGCCTGCTCGGCTCGCTTGATCCCCAGTGGCAGCGCCGCTATCAGCTCGCATCCGTCGGCTAGTGCTGCAGAGCGGCCGGCAGCAGTTTCCCGCCGCGCATTGTCCCACTGCTTGGGGTTTTGCTAGAGTCGGCCCGGCGGAAAGCCATGCGCGTCATCGCCGGCACATATCGCAGCCGCAGGCTTCGCACCCTGCGCGGGCTGGCCCTGCGTCCTTCCAGCGACCGGCTGCGTGAAACGCTGTTCAATATTCTCGGTTCGGAAGTTCAGGATTCCGTCTTCGTGGACCTTTTCGCCGGTTCCGGTGCGGTGGGCATCGAAGCCTTGAGCCGCGGGGCGCGCCGGGCCGTCTTCGTCGAGCGCCACCCCGCGGCGGTCAAACTGCTGCGCGCCAATCTGGAATCACTGGGCATCGCGGTGGCCGGTCCCAGGGACAAGACATTTGCCGGCTCGGCGGAGATTATTGCACTGGATGCAGTTGCGGGACTCGAGCAGCTCGCCGCGCGCGGCCTCAAGGCCGGCTTCATTTTCGCCGATCCGCCCTATGCCGACTCCGGCGCCTACTCCGCCGTGCTGAACTGGCTCGGCGATTCCAAGCTGCTGGCCTCCGGAGGACGCGTCATTGTGGAGCACAGCCGCCGCCATGGTTTGCCAGCGGTTGCCGGACAACTCCAGCGCACCCGCGTGGTCCAACAGGGCGACGCCGTGCTGAGTTTTTACGTGGTGGCCAAGGCGGCGTGAAGTGCGGTGACGGCTCGACGCTATGGAAAGCGCCCCGTTATCGCCCGAACAGATTGGGAAACGTGAAGCCCTTGTTCTCTTGCGGCTGACTGGGTTGTTGGGCCGGCTGATTCGGCTGGGTGGGCCTAGTGAAGCTGGGCACGGCGCGTCCGGGGCGGAGCTGCGGTTGCTGCATCGTGCCGCGCAACACGAACGGCACCGTGACCTGACCTTGACCGACCCGGCCCCTGATGGCGCCGCCGATCACGCCCGAGAGAATATCTCGAGCGCTGCTTCCCGAGGCTGGCGCCGAGTCTGCGCCTATTTGCGCGATCATTTGACCTTCGTAGTCGAGCGAACCGTCAAAGCCGCAACTTCCGCGGATGTCCAGCGTGCCCCGCGGCGAGTCCATGTGAATCTGCTGGCTGGTGATGCGCTGGTTGCGGATGTTCAGATCGCCGGCGATCCTGGTGAAAGGCGTATCGCCGCTGACGCCGGCCAGATTGGCCAGCGATTGCGCGGCTCCCGTCAGGTTGAAACCGGCAATACGGCCGTTGCGAATGGTGAACTGGCCGGTCCCGGTGACCGATCTGGCGAACTGCGCCCCCAGCGAGCCGACCAACTGCAGATCGAGCTCCGCGGTGCCCGCAAACTTGCCCCGCATCTCGGGCGACGCTTCGAGGATGCGACCGGTATTCACGTCGCGCACCTGCACGTTGGCTGAAAATCGCTCGGGCACTTGGCGCCGGTCCGTGCGGGCGGTGAGTTGCACGTTCCCGTCGGCGAATCGCAGCGTGAAGGGCCAAATCTCGGTTCGGTCCGTGTACACTCGCAGGTCCGCCGTCAGCGGACCCGCCGTGTACGGCGCTTGCCGGATGCGTTCGGCAGCCAGATGCCCCTGGGCCACCAGCCGGCTCGGACCCGTCGCCGGCGCAGCCGCGGCACGGACCCCGGCGGCTGGGGTCGCAGCCGAATTCGCGCCCGCGCCCCGGGCGGCGGGCGTCTCCGGCGACGCGCCGGCAAGCAGCGCGCTGAGGTCGAGTTCGTCGGTCTTCAGGTCGAATTGCGGCACGGCGCTTTCGACGTTGGGAACGTTCAATGTGCCATTGATGCGGGCCGCCCTGCCGAATTGCACCGTGAAGCTTGATTCCAATTTGCCGGCGCGCAGCGTGACGCTCCCGCTATCAAATGAAACGGGCGTGTTCCAGCCTGCCAGGACAAGCTGAGCCCCGCCCAGCCGCGCGTCCGCCTCCCATTCGCGCACGCGCAACGGCTGCAGCGCGAGTTGGCGCAACTCCATGTTCAACCCGGTGACATTCACCGTGGCTGAGGGCCGGCCGCGGCGGTCAACGGTGCCGTAGAATACGCCGGCGTCGCTCATCGTAACTTGGTCCACTCGCAGAACTACCGCTCCCGATGTAGCGCCCTCGCCTTTCGGTCCCCCCGGCGAAGCGGCGGCCGAGGCGGGGCGCCGCGATGGAAACGTGTAGTTGTCGCGCCCGCGGTCGTCTTCCAGAAGCATCAAGTTGGGCTGTATCAATTCGAGCGAAATCAAGCGCAGTTCGCGCCGCAGCACCAGCGGCCAGAACGCCAGCGCACCACGAATCTCCCGCGCCGCGACAAGGTCACCCTGAGCGAATCCGGGCGGATTGGCCATCCGGAATCCGTCCACCGAAAAGCCCACGCGCGGCAGGAAGGTGGCGCGCAGAGTCCCCAAAGTGACTTTCCGGCCGGTTTGCATCGAAATCAAATCCGAAATGGTTCCGCGGTAGCGATCCACGTTCAGGAAGTAGGGTGCCAACAAGGCCAGCACCGCTAGCGCCAGCACCAATCCTGCCAGGACTTTGGCCCAGCGGCTCTTCACCCAGGCCGGCGTACGCTTCGATAGTTCGCCGTTCATTGGAAACCTTTGCGATTGAATTCCCGCAATCAACTCACCGGCCGCAACCGCGGGATTCTGTGAGCGCTATCGTGGCAAATTGCGGGCGGCGGGGCAAGCGATTCTGTGGCCCGGCCGCCGCCGTGTCATTTCAAGGTATCTTCGACCAGCTTGACCAGCGCGTGCAGAGTCTGGTTGACCGGAGCGGGCACACCCAGCTCGGCGCCGCGCCGCGCTACATAACCATTCAGCGCGTCAATTTCGGTGCGCCTGCCGCGCGCCAGGTCTTGCGCCGTCGAGGAGACGGCTTCACCATAGCTCTCGAAGAGCTTCAGCAGATTGGCCGTCAGTTCCTGGGTGTCCACCGGCATGCGCACGCCCGCCGCGCCCGCCACGTTCACGGTTTCCTCGACGGCCTGGATCATGGTCTGCCTCGTGAACGGGTTACGCGCCGCCGCCGCGTATCCGGCGCGGGAAAGAGCAGTGACGGCGTTGCTGGCGCAATTCAGGACCAACTTTTGCCAGAGTTCACCCTGGATATTGTCGGTCAGGCGGCAGGGCACACCGGCGCGCTCAAACGTGGCCGCGATGGCCGCGGCCGGCTCGCGCGGGGTATCCCCCAGCACCAGGTCGCCGCGGCCGGCGTGGCGCACCCGCCCCGGCGCGGGCAGTGAGGCGGCGACGTACACCACGGCGGGCAGCGCCTCCATTCCTGTTGCCGAGCGGATCTTTTCCGCATTGTCCACTCCGTTTTGCAGGCTCAGCACCACGGCGCCGGGGCCCAGGTGCGGGGCGATGGACCGCGCCGCGCTTTCCGTGTCCAGCGTCTTCACGCAAAACAGCACCAGCTCGGCGCCGCGTACCGCCGCGGCTTCGGCGGAGGCCCGCACCCGCACACGCTCCTGAAAATGGATGCTGTCAATGAACAGGCCGTCCCGCGCCAGCGCCTCCTGGTGCGGCCCGCGGGCGATGAGCGTAACCTCAGCGCCGGCGCGCGCCAGCATCCCGCCGAAAAAAGATCCCACCGCGCCCGCGCCCATCACCGCAATTCGTTGCATCTCTCCTCCCCAATTTGGACGTACGGCGTAAACCGCTTACCGCCGCGGTCATGGCCTGCGCCCAATCCCGTCTCTCAGAAATGGTTGCGAAGCTCGCGAAAGCTCGAAACGATCAGCAACTTCCCCGTGCCGCTCTGCAGTTCCGCCTGCTCCTGCTCCCAGGTGCCTGGATGCGGCACAAAGGCCGCGTTCAAACCGGCTTGCAGGGCGGGCAGGATATCGCTGCGGGGGCTACTGCCCACCAGCCAGCCGTGCGATTTCACCACGTGATGCTTGCGCACCAGCTCGTCGTAGGCTTCCGCGCTCTTTTCGGCGATGATTTCGATGGCCTCGAAAAAACCCTGCAGGCCGGACCGCTCCACTTTTCCCGCCTGCTCTGCGGGCTCGCCCCGCGTGAACAAGATCATGCGGTGGCGGTCGGAGAGATATTGCAGCGTTTCCGGCACGCCCTCCAGCACGCGCGGGGGCGTGCGCTCCAGGTCCGACACCAGCGCGGACACCTCCTGCACGCCGCTGCGCTGCGCCAATTTCCCGGCCAGCTTCACGTAGGTTTCCTCGAGCGAACGGGCGAAGCTGCGCACGCCATAGCCGTGCTGCCGGATGTTCAGGCGCTCCGTTTCATTCAAATCGTATCGGGCATACCCGCGGGCATAGCCGAAAGGCTCCACCAGCGTCAGAAACTGCTCGATGGTCCTCTCGAAAAATACGTTGTTCTCCCACAGCGTATCGTCCGCGTTTACCAGCAGCGTCATCCGCCGCATCTTCGCCGTCCTCTTTTTGGGCGGGCTGCAAGTACAGCCCGCACCCGGTTTTCGGCGAGCTGCCCTTCGTAGCTCAGGATCAACAAGTACAGCCCGCACCCGTTTGCCGCTTTTCGCGCGGTTCCGCCCCGCGGCAGAATACACGGAGCGGGCGCACTCAGGAGCGTTTGAGCGAGCCGGCGGCGAGTTTTTGCAGGATCTCGCGACCGATCTGCTGGGTCTGGCCAAACGCGGCCAGATAGTTCTGAAACTCGCGGTTCAGATCGAGCGCCTCACCGGCGCCCAGGTCCACGCGCAGGATCATGTCGCGCAGGCGCACCGGATGCGGCAGAACCGCGTCCTCGTTGAGTTCTTCGAGCGTTGCCTTGACGTCATAACGGTCCATGGTAGGTCCTCGGGCCCGCCCGCGCGTTCGGGCCGGCCGGCTGGCCGCAGGGAAGCGGCCCGCCAAAAACGAATAAGATTGTACTGCGGTTTTGGGCCCAGGCCACGCGGGACGCGGGCTCAGGCCGAGGCTTGCAGGAATTCGTAGCGCTCGATACGGGCGGCGACGCCGCGCCCGGCTTCCTGAGGTTCGACGCGCACCACATGGCCAAAGCAGTGAATCTTGACGTCGGTCGCCAGGGTGATCTCTTTCGGGAGGGTCAGAATAAACTCGATCTCGGCGCCCGGATCGCAGTCGGCGTCGGTCATGAAATAGAGACCGCGAAAACTGACGTCCCGCGTCTTCCCGCGCTGCTCCGCCGAGCCCCCGCGGCTGTTGGCGCGAATCGTGACCGGCAACGCCATGGTGTAGCGCCGTGAAGCGCGTCGTTCGTCTGTGGTTTCCATGAATCCCCCGAGTGAGGGTGTTCCGAGTCAGCAGCAAACTAGCATCGAAGACGCCAAACCGCAACGAAAAATGCGCGCCCCGGCCGGCCCCGCGTTTCCACAAGTACTATCCGCCCGCCGCTTGCGGCTCGCCCGGCGCCAGCAGCCGCGAACAGGCGCGCAGCATGCGGCGATAGGGCCAGCCACGCGGCTTGGCTTCGGCAAAGAAAATCTCGCCCTGGCGCGGACGGGCGTAGAACCACCGCGCCAGCAGCGCCAGATGATCCTCAAGTTCCGCAGCCGGAGATTCGCTCACCGGTCCAGCGGTTTCCCCGGCCGCCGCGGAAGACGCTTCCAGCACGCCCCGCAGAATCTCTTCCACCGAGCGCGGCTGGCTGGCGAGCTCGGTGAACCGCAGCAGAAAAGGGTCGGCGATGCGCCCGGCGCGAACCACAAACACGGCTACCGTGTCCTCCTCCGCGCCGCGCTGCAATACCACGGCATCCAGCGCCTCGAGTGTCCGCGCGATCTCCGGGATTCCGCGCCGGGCGGCCTCGGCTTTTTCCAGGCTCCGATGGAGCATCGCGGCGCGTTCAAAATCCAAATTCAAGCTGGCCGATTCTCGCTCGCGCTCCAGGGCATTCAAAACCGATGCGCCTCGCGTGCCCAGAAAGCCGGCGGCGCGCTCCGCTTCTGCGGCGTATTCCTCGGCCGTGCAGCCCGCAAAACACGGCGCCAGGCACATTTTCATCTCCGAATAAATGCAGCCGGGAAACGCCGGGTCGCGCCGAATCTTGATCTGGCAGCGGCGCAGCAGGAACAGGTCCAGGAACGACTTCAGAAACGCCTCGGCCGCGCGGCGCGTGGCGAACGGCCCGAAATAGGTTCCGCTCGCGCCGGTTCGCCGCGTGACATAGGCGCGTGGATACGCGTTCGCCTGGCTGAACTTTATAAGCGCCGGCGGGCGGAATCGCAGCCGCCGGCGATATTCCCGCGGCCACAGCGCCCGCGCCTGCTGCCAGTGCGCCAACGCCTGCTCGAAGGCCGAGCCAGTCACCCGATACCGGATACCGCCGGCGTACGCTCCCAGGTGGACGCGCTTGGCAGCCGGGTCGCGCGGCCCCAGAAGCAGCCGCAGCCGCTGGCGAACATCCGCTGTGCGCAGAAGCAGGGGCCGGGCGCCCGCCAGTTCTGGGCGCGGCTCGATCAGCACTACGGCGGGCTTGGCCGGGAGCGCATCGAGAAATTCCCCGGCGCCGCCCGCGTCAAAAGACACTTCGCAATCAAGCGCCAGCATGACCTCAGCATACACTCGCGATGAGTGGAGTGGCGAGAGCGGGGAAACGATCTCGCAGAAAGGGCGCCGCTCAGGACCGGCGCAACACCCAGGAGGCGATCACCAGCCGCTGGATCTCGCTGGTGCCCTCGTAGATCTCCGTAATCCGCGCGTCGCGATACATGCGCTCGACCGGGTACTCGCGGCTGTAACCATTTCCGCCGTGAATTTGGATGGCCTTGTGGGTGACGCGAGTGGCCATCTCCGACGCGAAAAGCTTGGCCACGGAAGCCTCCAGGGAAAAACGCGCTCCGCTGTCTTGCTTCCAGGCCGCTTGCCTTGCCAGCAGGCGCGCGGCGTCAATTTCCGTGGCCATATCCGCCAGCATGAAACGAATGGCCTGGAAATCGGCGATGGGATGGCCGAATGCCTGGCGCTCTTTCGAGTAGGAAAGCGCCTGTTCGAAGGCGCCCTGAGCAATTCCGGTGGCCTGTGACGCGATGCCGATCCGCCCGCCGTCCAGTGTGGCCAGAGCGATCTTGTAACCTTCCCCTTCGGCACCCAGACGATTCTCCGCGGGCACTTCGCAGTCGGTAAACGATAGTTCAGTGCAAGCGGTGGCGTGAATCCCCAGTTTCTCTTCTTCCTTGCCCACCCGGAAACCCGGCGTGCGGCGCTCGATCAGCAGCGCGGTGATGCCTTTCTCTTTCTTCTCCGGGTCGGTATTCACGTACACCAGCGCGGCGTCGGCCACGCCGCCGCAGGTGATCCAGGCCTTGGTGCCGTTGACGATGTAGCGGTCGCCCCGCCGCACCGCCGTGGTGCGCAGGGCCGAGGCATTCGAGCCCGCCTGCGGTTCCGTGAGGGCGTAACAGCCGATTTTCTCGCCCCGCGCATACGGCACGAGAAATCTCTTCTTCTGCTCCGCCGTTCCAAACTTGTAGAGCGGATCGCAAAACAGCGAATTCTGCACCGAGAGAATCACTCCGGTGGAAGCGCAGGCCCGCGAGATCTCCTCGATCAGAATCGAGTAGCTGACGTGGTCCGCCCCCGCGCCGCCTTCCTCTTCCGGTAGTGCCACGCCGACCAGTCCCAGCTCCGCCGCCTTGCGCAGCGTTTCGCGCGGAAAGCGGCCGGTCCGGTCCAGCTCGCGCGCCAGCGGCTTCACCTCGGCCTCGGCAAACTCGCGCACGCTCTGCCGCAGCAATTCCTGTTCCTGGCTCAGCGCGAATTTCACCGGATGCGCCCCCCGGCCTGGGACTCCAGCGCCCCCTGCAGTCTCTGGTAGGTGACGGAGAGCTCTTCCGGTTCGACGCGCGTCTCGCCCACCGTAGTCATGAAACTGGTGTCGCCGGCCCACCGAGGCAGCACGTGCATGTGCAGGTGTCCGGCGATCCCCGCACCGGCGGCGCGGCCGATATTCATGCCCAGATTGAAGCCCTCCGGATGATAGAGCGACTCCAGAGCGCGCTCCAGCGCTTGCGCCATCTGCATCATCTCGGCCACGGTGTCCCCGTCCAGATCCGGCAGTTGGCCCTGGTGAACGTACGGCACGATCATCACGTGCCCCGAGGTGTAGGGATAGCGGTTCAAAATGATGTAGTTCTTCTTGCCGCGATGGACGATCAGCACGCGCGCATCGTCCCCGGCCGCGGGCGCCTCGCAAAAAATACACCCGCTGTCTTTATCTGCGGTGGCGATGTACTGGTAGCGCCACGGCGTCCAAAGGTAGTCCATAGGGAAGGCTAGCCGTGCGAAGCGGAGCCGGGCGAGCCCTTGCCGGCCGCCGCAGCGTTGCCGTTGACAAAATCCTTGAGCTCTTTGCTCGGCTTGAAGAAGGGAATTTTCTTGGCTGGGACTTCCACCTTGGCGCCGGTCTTCGGATTGCGCCCGGTGCGCCCGCGGCGCTCGCGCGTGCGGAAGCTGCCGAAGCCGCGTATCTCGATCTTGTCTCCGGTCTGTAGCGCCTTAATGATGGATTCAAACACGGTCTCGACAACGACCTCCGACTCCTTGCGCGGCAGCTCGGTGGTGCGAATGACCTCTTCGACCAAATCGGCCTTGGTCACGGTCTCGTTCATTTTTATTGCTCCGGCAGAATCCATAGCAGCTCTCGCGGACGCGATTTCGAGTGGGGACCCGCTGGGCGCTGGTCCGGCCCCTCCGGCGCGACCTCTGCATATCACCAATCGGGGCCGGGAGGGAAGAACTTTTGTGTTCTGGGAAGACTCCGGGCCGGCCACCGGCCCGGGGGAACTCGCCGATGCCTTACTGGGCCTCGCGCTTGGCGAGAATCGCGTCTCCGATGGTCGCAGTGGCTCGCGGCTTAGACGCCCGGTACTCCTCCATCTCGCGCCGCTCCGCCTGCTTCGCCGCCGCGCGGAAGCTCAGGCCGATCTTGCGCTGCTCCGGGCTCATCTTGACGATCTTGAAATCGTACTCGCGTCCCGGCGCCAGCAGGGACGGATTGGTCGCCTTCGGCGGCGTCGCCTCCTTCTCGCGGTTGCGCCGGCCCTCGATTTCCGATATATGGCACAGCCCCTCGACGCCGTCGGCCAGCTCCACGAACGCGCCGAACGTGGTCAGCCGCGACACTCGCCCGCGAACCACGTCGTTCACCTTGTGCGCCGCGAACCAATTCCCCCAGATGTCGTTCAGTTGCTTGATGCCCAGCGAGACGCGCCGGCTGGCCGCGTCAATCTTCAGCACCTTGGCCGTGACCGTCTCCCCCTTCTTGAACACCTCGCTGGGGTTCTTCATCCGCCCCGTCCAACTGATGTCGCCGGCGTGGATCAGCCCGTCAAAGCCCGGTTCAATCTCCACGAATGCGCCATAGTCAGTAATACTGCGCACCTGCCCGGTGATCTGCGAGCCCACCGGATACCTCTGCGCCAGCTCGGACCACGGGTCCGGCTGTGCCTGCTTGAGTCCCAGCGAGATTCGCCGCTGCTCGGGCTTCACCTCCAGCACCACCGCCTCGACCGCGTCGCCCTCCTGCACCAGTTTCGAGGGATGCTGCTTGCGTTTGGCCCAGCTCATCTCCGAAACGTGCACCAGGCCCTCGACTCCCGGCTCGATCTCTACGAACACGCCGTAGTCCACGATGCCCACTACGCGGCCCTGCACCTTGCTGCCCGTCGGATATCGCTCCGCCACGCTCGGCCAGGGATCGGGAAGCAACTGCTTGCGCCCCAGCGAAATTCGCAATTTTTCGCGGTCGAACTTCAGCACCTGCACGTCCAGTTCATCGCCCGGCCGTACTACGTCGGCCGGATTGGTCACGCGCCCCCAGGAGAGATCGGAGACGTGCAGCAACCCGTCGAGGCCCCCCAGGTCCACAAATACGCCGTAGCTGGTGATGCTCTTCACCGAGCCGTGCAATATCTGGCCCTCGGCTAGCGAATCAATGAGCTTTCGGCGTTGCCCCTTCTGCTCGTCCTCCAGAATCGCCCGGCGACTCACTACCACGTTGCCGCGCTTGCGATTCAGTTTCAGCACTCGCACTTCTACTTCGCGGTCTTTCCACTCCTCGATGTCGTGCACCGGCCGCAGATCGGCTTGCGAGGCCGGCAGAAACGCGCGCACGCCCGCGTCCACCACCAACCCGCCCTTCACCCGATCCACCACCTTCACCTTTAGATTGGTCTTGTCGTGGTAGGCCTTCTCCAGGTTGGCCCACACCCGGCGCCGCCGCGCGCGCTGGTGGGAGAGCAGGGCGTAGCCGTCCTTGTGCTCCCCGGTGATCTGGACCTCGATGGTTTGCCCGGGTCCGAACTGGATCACTTGCTCGGCTTCGATAAACTCCTCTGCCGGCACCAAGCCCTCGGACTTGCGCCCGAAATCCACCACCACGCCCAGGTCCGATACAGCAATCACCCGGCCCTCGACGATCTCTCCTTCCGTCGGCGCTTGATGCGGCGCGGCGTACTGGTCCATTAGTTCGCTGAGTTCTTCCGCGGAAGGACTGCCGGCCTCGCCGGATGTCGCCTCCATTTCGGCAGACGTAGTCTCGGCAGGAGATGTTTCTGCAGGAGATTTCTCGGAAGGCGCTGATCCGCTACCGTTCTCGGAAGCGTCCCCGGTTCCAGTGTCCGAGCTTTGGCCTTCACTCGGCTGGAGGTTCATGGCCGCCGGCTCGCTGCTCGTGGCCTCGGGCTCCGGCCCGGGCGCTGCACTTTCCTCGCGAGCCGGCGCTGCACTGGCGGCTGCCGAGGAACTGCCGGCAGGGGGCGTCACTGACGGTTCACTCAAGGAATTCTCCGTATACGGTTCCGCGTCGGAAAACATCCTGCGCCCTCCCAGGGATTCCTCATCCCTGCCTGATGCGGCGGACCACCCACCGGAACCCCGCTCGGGACGAGAGCAAGGAAGGAACTGCAGCCCACCTGACCACTTCTGACGGCCCAACTACATCTGCCGGGATGATACGCGCCCGGAAGCACCCTGTCAATGAACCGGTCGGGATCAAGCCAGCGGCTCATACACCGTAGACTCACGACTGCTCTACTTCGCTGCCGCTCTGAATTGCTCGTCGATCTCCACCTGATAGCCCGCGGCCAGGCGGTTGGTTTCGTTGGCCATGCCCACCACGGCCATCAACTCGGCAAACATGGCGTCGCTCATGCCCTTGTTGCGGGCGGCGGTGGTGTGCGAGGCGATGCAATAGCCGCACTGATTCGTCGCGCTGACCGCCACGTAAATCATCTCCTTGGTCAGCGGGTCCAGAGCCCCCAGCGCCATGATCTGCTTGATGGACTCCCATGTGCGTTTCAACGTCGCGGGGTAACGCGCCAGCGCCTTCCAGAAATTGTTGATCCAGTCCGTCTTGCGCGTGGCCATGATGTCGTCAAAGACGGCGCGCACTTCCGGGCTGGCGTCCTTGTATTCGACGAGCGCAGGTCCCATGTCGGCTCCTCACCCAAAGGATTTCGCGAGAAGATTAGCAGAAACCAGCGTGCGCAAGTTTACTTCGTGGCCGAAGTGCGGGCGAGCATCTCCACGAAAGCGGCAACGCGACTCGTACGTATGCCGTTGCTCCAGACTGCCTGGGGCTTCAATTCGTCGAGGCCGTGGAGCGAACCAACATCACGCCGGAAGCGGACGCCGTCGCTTCGTAATATCCGACAAAGCGTTGCGGCTCCATCGCATTGTAGGGCTTGAGATTCATCGCCCAGCGATATGCGATCGGCTGAAACCAAAGTTCGGCTTCCACCTGGAAGGGACCCTGCGCGTTGCCGGCCGCCGCCGAATACCGGACGGTATCTCCACCGGATGTGAAGTCCGCGTCCGCTTCTGCTTCTCCGTGTACGGCGATGTCCTTGTCGGCCGTCTGCTTGTCAAATCCATGGGGAAGCAAGCGATTGTCTTTCAGGTACCGCAGTGCCGTGAGCAGTCCCGTCGTCGGTTTGCCTTCCGGGTCCCCCATCACCGACTCATAGATCTCCACCTGATCTGGGTTGGTGATTTCGGCGTAGTGCGGCTCAAAGCGCGCGGCATCTTCGTCGTTATCGTTCCCTGTAATGGAGCCGTTTGGATTCAGCGCTCCCGACTCGAATATCACTCCGCCGTTACGGTCACGCACCGTCACGTGCAGCCACACACGGCGCGAAGGATATGCCGTCGGCAGCTTGTGGCCTCCCAGATTCTCGATGGAGACTTCGGCTTCTACACGGCCGTTGCGAACCTCCAGGTTCCTGATCGCCACCTTCGCCGCCTCTGATTGCAGATGAGCGATGGTGCGGTTGGCCGCAGCATCCATCTCCTGAGGCAGCGCAGCGGTTCCCAGATCCGTCCGGTAGAGGTTCAGCATCCGCTGCATGAAGAAATTGCCACCGACAAAAACGTGCCGCGAAAATCCCGCCCGCGGCTCGCCGAACACTTTGGTGATGCGCACATCCTGCGGCACCACCGGCATATGGCAGGACTGGCAGCTCCGCGTCTCTCTATAATCGCTATGCAGCCATTCTTGATAGGGCACCTGTTCCGGCAGTTCGCCGATCTCTTCACCCTGGGCATTCAGCGCCTTGGTGTACAGCGTGTGGCAGGTGGCGCACAGTTCTGAAGATTGGATATGCTTTCCTTCCATCGGCCGAAACGTTGACGAAGACCTCATGATCGTCGTGTGTCCCGTGTCAACCTCGTACGGGCCGTACACGCGGCGCTCGCCCGGCGCCGTCTTCTCATCAATCTTGAACCCGCCCACGAAGCTCTCGCGCGTTCCCAGATTATCTCCGGTCACTTGGTGGCACACCGTGCACGAGACGCCATCCGACGCCAGCCGGTCGGCGAGTTTATTCGGGTCCGGCGGAATGTGCGCGAACGCTTCGCCCTGGCCCCCCGCCAGTTTGGATTCGTAGCGCATCATGGGCATATGGCAGATGCTGCATTCGTCCTGGATGACGCGGGTCGCGCTCGGATGGTCCATCATTTCGCGGCGGACACCGGCCATCCAATAGGGATCGCGCCCGGCATTGCCCATCATGCTGGTTCGCCAATCGATGCCGATCGAGATGTCTTCGCCCGTCGGAGTCGAAAGCCCGTTGTGGCAGGCGACACAGCGGTCCGAGGTTTGAAAATGAGTGCCGTATCCGGGGTTGGTGGTAACGTCCTGCCCCAAGACCGTCGCGGGCGCCGCGCTGCGCTGGGATTGAGCTTGGGATACCAGGATTGTCCCGGCTACCGATGCCACCACAAAAAATGAAGATAGAATTCTGTGCATGCCCATCTTCATCTCCAGCCATCCTTCAGGCCGCCGTCGGGATAGTCCCACAGCAGATAGAAGACCAATTGCCTGGGCCGGTTGGCGGTGTTGTTTACCGGGACTCGCAGGCCGATGTTGGCCAGAATGTGCATGCGCTTGCTGATCGGAATTTGAATCTGCGGCACGATGTCCCAATTGTTGGGCGCGCCGCTGGCCAAATCCCGATCGTAGATGAACTCCGTCATCGGCGACCACCTGCGACCCAGCCCGCCTTCGGTGGCGAACGTCTTGCCGAGAGCCGTGCGCAAGTAATAGGCCCTCGGAACTTTGCTGGGGTGCACGGGTAATTCAAATCCCGTATGGAGCTGGAGAAAACTGTCTCGGGGAAGGAGCTGCCCGAAGGTGCCAAAAAGCTCAAAAACAGTGGAATCGCCACCCGTGCCGGCGGTCCTGCTTCCCGTGGGCACAATGAGTTCGCCGCCCGCGCTGAAAATGGAGCCTTTTTGCAGGTCGCTCCACAGTTTGCGCTTATAGCCGAGCGCGATGTCGCCGGGCGCCGCGTGCGTGCCGCCAGTATCGTGCGCGACACCATACGGAACCGCGAGCTCGACCATCCCTGACGGTCCAATACGCCTCTCGTAAATCGCCGTGATGCCTCCACCCGGCGCCCCGCGGACGTTGACCGCCGCCGAAACCACCGCTTCGTTCTCTGGGAACGCCTTCTCCGTGACGAGCGGACGCGGCAGATTGAAGTTGCCCCGCGGCCAGGCCGTCTCTGTGCACAGACCGCGCAGATACTCAATCACCTTGTCGATCTGCTCCTGGTTAAGGAAGTCTTTGAACGACGGCATGATCTGCGAGAACGCCCGCGCCGGCCCGCCGTTGCTGATGATGGCGCGCCACTGCACATCGGGTTCCACAGTCGAGGTGGCACAATCGGTGAAATCCGGAAATGTGGGCGGCGGCTCGAAACCGGCCAGGGCCTGACTTTCTCCGCTTCCATCCGGCCCATGACAGGCGACGCATCCTGCCTTGTAAATTTCCTCGCCCGTGTCGAGCTTCAGTGTGGAAGCGCCCGTTTGCGCGCGCAGAGCTCCCGCCAGCCATACCGTCGCTGCCACAAGCACAATAGCCATTGGCCAATACGCCCGCACGGGCCAGCGCGAGAGCGAGGAGAGTCTCTTTCTGCGCATCGGGCGCTGTCTCTTTTCCATCGCCGGATTTATCACGATCTTGGCCACCTGCATCCTTAAAACACCGAGGGCGAGTTCCCAAGGTGGATTCGTTTTACGGCACGCGAGTCTATGTTCGGGGGTAACGAGGGTCAAGGTGAAATAGTCGCAAAACGGTTGCAAGTCGTTAGTTGTTAAACTATTGCAAGTTGATCTTGTTGCGAAAATTGCGCAAACAACCGAACCAACGGCTGTTGCACCTGTCAGGGGTGGCGAAGCAGAAGTTTTCTAACCGGGGCTCAGCGGGTTCGCCGCATCGTTCAGAAACACGCGGCTTCGGCCCTTCAGGCGCGCGGGTGCGCCTTGTCGTACACCTCCATCAACTGCCGGATGGAGGCGTGCGTATAACGCTGCGTGGTGGAAAGCGAGGCGTGCCCCAGCAGTTCCTGGATGGCCCGCAGGTCGGCGCCGTCGGCCAGCAAATGTGTGGCAAAGGCGTGCCGCAGCGAGTGCGGATGCATTTCCCAATTGACGTTCACCAGTCGAACATACTTCTTCACGATCCGCCCCACGCTGCGGACCCCCAGCCGGCGGCCGTCCCGGTTGAGGAACACCGCTTGGGCCTGTCCGCGGCTGCCCGCCTTGCGCAATAATCCCGCGCGGATCGGCTCGTATGCTTCCAGCGCCGTCTCGGCTTTCGATCCGTAGGGGACGATGCGCTCCTTGTTGCCCTTGCCCACCACCCGCAGCATCTGCTCCTTGCGATCCACGTCGCTCAGGTCGAGTCCGGTCAGCTCGCTGACCCGCAGGCCCGATGCGTACAGCATCTCCAGGATGGCCCGGTCGCGCTCCAGCAGCAGGCCGACCTCTTTCCCGTACTTGGAGCGGCGGGCCGGGCGTGCGCACGCCATCTGGTCCAGGAACGCGTTCATATCCTCTGCGCTCAGCACCGCCGGAATCCGGATCGGTAGCTTCGGCGTGGCCACCAGCCGCGCCGGATTGTCCCGCACCAGCCCTTCGCGCGTGCAATGCTTGAAGAACGAACGCAGCGAAGCCAGCTTGCGCGCCATCGAGCGCTTCTGCAGGTGCCGGTCGTGCAGGTGGCCGAGGAATTCGCGGATCATCCGGTGGTCAATCTCCTGCAGCGGGATCTCCTGACCCTCCGGCGGAGACAAGTATTCGCGGAACTGTTCGAGATCGGCCCGATAGCTTCGCAGGGTATGGGGAGAGGCGTTACGAACTATTTGCAGATACCCGAGGAATTTCCCGATGGCAGCTTTCATTATCCCGAGACCATTTCCTGAAACTCGCCGCACCGGGCCCGGGCGTCGTGTTTGCGGCTAGCTTCTGACCGCCGTTTCGACGGGCACGGCCGCCGCTTCCTCCGGCATGGCCAGCTCCCAGTCGCAGCCTTCCCGTATGCAGGCCCTCACCGTCCCGCTCTTGCTGCGCTTCTCCACGATAAACGGGGCGGCGCACTTCGGGCACGGTTCCGTGATCGGCTGGTGCGGCGTGGTGAAATCGCATTCCGGGTACCGGTTGCAGCCGTAGAAAACCCGGCGGCCCTTTTTGGCGAAGCGTTCCGCCAGCTCGCCCGTCCCGCATTTCGGGCAGGCGATCCCCAGAGTCTTGGAGCGGATGAATTTGCACTTGGGATACGCCGAACAGCCGATGAATTCCCCAAAGCGGCCGTGCCGCCGCAAAAGTTGCGCGCCGCAGTCGGGACACTTTTCGTCCAGCGGCTGGTCCGGCTGCCGCGCCACACGAGTGCCTTCGACCAAGCGGCGCGTCGTCTTGCAGTCCGGATAACCTTTGCAAGCCAGGAAAACACCGAAGCGGCCGCGCTTGATGGCCATCTCCTTGCCGCAATTGTCGCAATACTCAATCTTCGGTTCTCCGCCGGTCTCCGCCGGAAGCTCGGGGGAAAGGTCCTGAATGAAATCACATTCCGGATAGCGCGAGCAGCCCAGGAAGAAACCGTGACGGCTGATGCGCTCCAGCAGGTCGCCCTGGCCGCACTTCTCGCACTTCTGGCCCGTGGGGATTCCAGCCTTATAGGAGAGCATCTCGTCGCCGGCGCGATCGAGATCCACCACGAATTTTTCCCAGAACTCTTTCACGGCTTCTCGCCACGGCAGCTTGCCTTCTTCGATTTCATCCAGCTCTTCTTCCAGACGAGCCGTGAAAGTGACATCGAAAATATCCTCGAAGCTTTTTACCAGGAGCTTGCTGACGCGTTCGCCCAGCATGGTGGGCGAAATACGTCCCTGTTCTTTTGTCACGTACTCGCGCTCGATGATCGTGGATATGATCGAGGCGTAGGTGGACGGCCGGCCGATGCCCTTCTCCTCCAGCTCTTTTACCAGCGTCGCGTCGTTATAACGCGGAGGCGGCTCGGTGAAATGCTGGTCGGGGCGAATCTTGTCAAGACGCAGCGTTTGGCCTTCGCTCACCCGCGGCAGCGCCCGGCCCTCGCCTTCGTCGTCCTTTTCGTCGTCTTCGCGGTCGGCGTTCGACGCCGGCACGGGTCCGGGCTGTACTTGCAGCCCGGTCAAAATCTGATATACGCGCAGATAGCCGTCGAATTTCTGAACGGACCCCGTGGCACGAAACGTGTAATCGCCCGCGCTGATGTCGATCGTCGTCTGATCGAATATCGCCGGCAGCATTTGGGAAGCGACGAAGCGCTGCCAGATGAGCCGGTAAAGCTTGAATAGATCGTCGTCGAGATATTTTCGGACGTCTTCCGGCGCGCGCATGACTTCCGTCGGGCGGCAGGCTTCGTGCGCCTCCTGCGCGTCTTTCTTGGACTTGTAAAAATTGGGCTTCTCCGGAAGGTAGCTTGGGCCAAAGCGCTGCGGGATCAATTCACGCACCTGGGCCAGCGCATCGCTCGATACGTGAACAGAATCGGTGCGCATGTAGGTAATCAGCGCCACCGATCCCTCTTCGCCCAGTTCCACGCCTTCATACAGCCGCTGCGCCAGCATCATGGTGCGCTTCGCCGAGTAGCGCAGCCGGTTGTAGGCCGCCTGCTGCAGTTTTGAAGTCGTGAACGGGGGCGGCGGATTTCGCTTCTTTTCCTTTTGTGCGACGCTGGCCACCTGCCACTTGGCCTTGCTGATCGCAGCCACCACTCTGTCCGCCGCTTCCTGATTTGAAACTTGGATGTCCTCGCCCTTGTACTTGAAGAGCTTGGCTTCAAACAGCGGCGGCTGGCCGGCATCGAGCATGGCGTGAATCGTCCAGTATTCCTGCGGGACGAACGCCCGGATTTCCAGTTCGCGCTCGACGATCAGCCGAAGCGCCACGGTCTGGACGCGTCCTGCGGAAAGGCCCCGGCGCACCTTGTTCCACAGAAGCGGAGAAATCTTGTAGCCCACGATTCGGTCGAGCACGCGCCGGGCCAGTTGCGCGTCAACCAGATTCGTATCCACCTGCCGGGGATGCTCAAACGCGGCCCGAATCGCCTTGGGCGTAATCTCATTGAACGTAACGCGGAAAATTTTCTTCGGATCCGTCGCCACGATCTCTTTCTTCGGCGCTTCCTTCTCCGTCTCCGCCGCGGGTTCCGCCGGCGCTTCCTTCCTCTTGAAGCGCGACGTTATCGGTTCCTGCTCCGCGAATTTGGAGGGTTTGGCCAGCACCATGGCCAGGTGCGCGGAGATCGCCTCTCCCTCCCGGTCGGGGTCGCCCGCTAGATACACCGCTTCGGCGGAGTTCGCCAACTTGCGCAGATCGCTGATGACCTTGCCCTTGCCGGCAATGATCTGCAGCGTCGGCTGAAAAATCCTTTCATCGTCCAGCGTGACGGGCGGACGCTTCGCCTTCTCCTTCGCTTTCTTGCTTCCTTTCCGCACCCGGATCTTCTTGTGCCCGTTGTTCTCTTCTTCGCCGGGCAGACGGATGCCGATCGTCTTCCTGGGCAGGTCCATCACGTGCCCGAGCGACGCCTTGACCGTATAGTTCCGGCCCAGATATTTGTTGATCGTCTTGGCCTTGGCCGGCGATTCGACGATGACTAGTGATCGCGCCATGATTCCTTCTAACTGAATTTCACTCCCGGTGGAAAGCGCTGTGTCCTTCTCGCCAACCTACAGCAGCACCCGGATGAACTGCTTCCCCGGCATCTGACGGATCACTCCGCGCATTTCCATCTCGCATAGCGACGCCAGAGTCTCCGACGAGCTCAGCCCGGTCCGTTCCACCAGCTCGTCCACGTGGACGGCTTCCTCCACGCGAATCAGCTCGTACAGCTTCTTCTCCGTAGCAGAAAGCGCCGCCTCAAACAGGGACGCGCGTTCCGCCGCTGTGGTTGCATCCACCGGAAAAAGCTCCGCCCGAATTTCCGTCGGCAGCTCCTCCACCACGTCCTCCCACCCCGTCACCAGCTTCGCCCCTTGCTTGATGATCTGGTTCGGCGCGAAGCTCGCGCCCTCGGTGACGTTTCCCGGCACGCCAAATACCTCCCGGCCAAACTCCATCGCCAGCCGCGCCGTAATCAGCGAACCCGAATATTGCGCCCCCTGCACTATCACCGCTCCCAGCGCCATCCCCGCCACGATGCGGTTGCGCACCGGAAAATTCTCCGGCGCCGGATACGCCCCCAGCGGAAATTCGCTGATGATGGCCCCGCGTTTCTCCACTTCCGCGAACAGCTTGCGGTTCTCCTTCGGATACACCACGTCTATCCCGCACCCCAGCACGCCCACCGTCGCTCCGCGCGACGCCGCGCAAGCCCCGCGGTGCGCCGAACTGTCAATCCCTCGCGCCAGCCCGCTCACGATCACCAGCCCCCGTTCGGCCAAATCCTTCGCCAGCCGCTCCGTTATTTGATTCCCATAGGGGGTCGGGCGTCGCGTCCCCACCATGGCCATCGCGTGCCGCCCCAGCACCGCAACGTCGCCCCGCACGTACAAAAGCGGCGGCGGATCGTATATCTCCAGAAGCCGCTTGGGATACTCCGTCTCCTCCCAGTGGACCAGCCGGCAGCCCAGCCGCCGGACCTCCGCCAGTTCTTTCTCCGCCTCGCGAAACGCGTCGCGCGAATGAACCGCCTGCGCCGCGGCCGCCGGCAGCCGGCAAGCCTCCAGTTCCGTCAGCGACGCGCGAAACACCTCTTCCGGCGAGCCAAACTTCCGCAGAAGCTTGCCCGTCAGTCGCGCGCCCAGGCCCGGAGTCAGTTGCAGAGCGAGCCAGGAAAGAGAAGCATCCAGGTCCACAGTGGCAGCGAAACTATCTTCATACTAGCAAACCTGTCAAGTCAGCCTGGCGTTTTGGGTGGCAGGGGGTCGGAGCTTCAGCTCCGACATGTAGGAGTGAGGTTCAGTGGCTCTAGCCACTGAACCGGCTGCGCGAGGGCGCCACGCGAGGTTTTCTGCTCAGTTCAATCTGCTGGTCGCATTCTGCAATCTGATCGTCAATCTCTTTGATTTCCAGCGCCAGGCGATGATCGTTCGGATTCTTCTCGTACCGCTCAAACAGCGGCTTTCTCCTGGCTCTCAATCCCTCACGCTTTTCCTTCTGCAGATCTAAAGTAGCGATGGCCACGGTTTCAACCCCTGTACGCTGCATGCGTCTCTCTTCCGTCCTGCTCCATCATCCCAAAAGGCCCAGCACGGCCAGCAGGCACAACGCCGTAATGCCAATGGCGCAAACGAAACCAATACCTCGTCGGAAGGCTTTTTCCTGCTGTATCTCCATTCCATCTCCAATCGGCCGGGGACTGCTTCAGCGTGCAGACTCGATTCCGCTCCCGCTCAACTCACCTCAGCATTTCTATGCACATCGGTTGTATCACACCACGAGTCGCCAGCCTCACCCATCGTCCACCATGCGGACCTAAACACCACTAACCGCGGGCCGAGTGTCCCGCCTGCTGCAACAGGCTAACACCGCACGGGAATGAGCGCGCGCAACCGGTCATCGCGCAGGAACAGCCCTCCCCACACCAAGACGCCGAAACCAACGGGAAACAGGAACCAAGGATCCTCAAGCCGCACCTGGGTGGCGGTTGCGCCGCCCAGATACCCTGTCAGCAGGATGGCGCCAAGGACCGAAGTGCGCGGAATCACGTAGACCGCGGTACACGTCAGCAAGACGAGCCCGAGAGGGACAACCACGCCCACGGGATACCCGAGCTGGGCGGTTCCCTCCACGGCAGGAGCCAGCTTCACCACTTTGACGATGGCGTCGAAGAGCAGGAACACTGCGACCAGGGCGCTAATGACGCGCCCGGCCCAGATACTTCGCCTTGAGGTCGGAGCAGCTTGCGTAGCCGATTCCATGGCTTGCCTCCTCCAAATGTCTGCCCATCCGCGCAGCGCGATGTTGGCGTCCCGGACGGTTCTGCGGGGCGAGGCGCGGGTTGCGCGTCCCGAATGTTCTTGCGGGGAATTCCTCCTACGAAGTGGCCTGCCCGCCGGAGTCCGCCGTGGCGGACGTAGGGGGGTGCCGCATCCCTTCGGAACGAAACGGGTGCGGGCTGTACTTGCAGCCCGCCCCGAAAAATGGCGCGGATTTTGACTTAGACCGACCTTCGTTGCCGGAGTCCCGCCAGGGACGGCAGAGGGTAGCCCACCGCGGAAGCGGTCGGGAATCGCAGAAGTAATTAGGTCCGGAGCCCTGTAAGGGCGGCACACGGGGAAGCCTACTCCGCCACCGGACTCCTCAGCAACACCTGCCGCACCGCCAAGTTCAGCAAACTCAAAATCAGCCCTCCCCAGAACGCCGGCCACAGCCCCCGCACCTCAAAGCCGGGCACAAACGCCGCCGCCAGCTTCAGCATCAGCGCGTTAATCACCAGCCAGAAAATCCCAAACGTAAGCACCGTAAGCGGAAACGTGACAATCTTCAAAAGCATCCCCACCGTGCCGTTCACCAGCCCAATGACCACCGCAGCGATCAGAGCCGTTCCGAATCCCCGCACGAAAAACCCCGGAACAAAGCGCGCCACCAGCAGCAAACACAGCGCGCTCAACACCAAGTGTGCAAGTATTCTCGCCATTCAAGCCCCCCGCGGACGATCCTGTGGAATAGTACCACTGACGATCCGAGCAGGATCGTCATCCTGAGGCCCGCCCTCGGGGCCGAAGGATCCCTCTGCGTTCGATCCGACCAGGATCAGACTGCGCGCCGAAGCCCGGCGTAGGAGAGTCATTCCGAATCGCAGCGAGTAATCCCTCCGCCTCTTTGGTATGGCCGGGGACCCAGTCCCGTAGGGACGAAACAACTTAGCCCACCGCGCGAGCGGTGGGAAAGCGAAGAAGCAAATAGGCCTGGAGCCCTGTAAGGGCGGCACAGGCGGGATGCAGAACAACCCCACGTCCGCCGCGAATTAGACCATCGTTGTAGGATTGAGGAACGACATGCAATACGCAGGATGGGTGCGGGCTGTACTTGCAGCCGGCCCTGAAATATGGATAGCCCTGACCTCTTTCATCGTAGGTATCGCAGCAGCCGAAATTGCCCATAGGCTGCTCGGATAAATAGTTTTATAATTACAGTATCGGCGTTTCTGTCGAGAAGGAGGTGATCCTTGAGGTACGGGAAACTTTGATTGAGCTGTAGGAGAGGCGCTTGTGATTCTGCCATGCGCCTCTCTTTTTTTGTCCCCACCTGGTGGGTAACCAACCCTTCCCAAAGGAGGCGGGTGGCCGGCCCTTCCCGAAGGACGCCGGTGCCCCATCCTTGGCGCCAGCCAAGGGTGGTTTTCTTGCCTTGTCCTGTCCCTCGCCCAGGATTCGAAACGGTTGCGAGGCCGACTGTAGCAGGATTTCATAGCCGCAAAAGCGTTCGAACGTGTGTCTCCGGGCCCATTCGAAACTAGTACCATAAAGTAATCACTTTACAGAACTAAATATCTGCGCTAATATGCGCCATGACCCTCGAACATCATCCCGCAGTCCTCGCCACGATTCGTCCTCCGTGCTCGCTTTCCGACCCCTCAAACCATCGGTCACACATTGCAGCAAACCCGTTTTGGCCGCCCCTTTGTTTTCATATTCTTACGAACTCCTTTTCCCGCAAATTCTTTCTTTTGACATTCTTACAAATTGCCGGGGGGTGTCACCCCCCATCGGCTAACTCCAGTCTTGTCAACAACGCAGCGCGCGCCAATCGGCGTGCTCCCAACCGCGCCCATCCGTCTCCAGCCGCCTGCTGTGCTATTATCTTCAGTTTCTGCGAGGGTTTCTGCGGGACGCTCACATGACTAAGCTGCGCATCTCCATCGTCGAATTCCTCAACACCGCGCCGCTCGTCTGGGGCTTCACCGACGGCCCGCTCGCCGGCCCCTACGACCTCTCCTTTACCGTGCCCTCGCTCTGCGCCGAAGCCCTGCGCGCAGGCGACGCCGACGTGGCCATCATCCCGGCCATCGAGTACCAGCGCATCCCCGGCCTGGTGGTCCTGCCGGATATGGCCGTCGCCGCCAAAGGGGAAGTGCGCAGCATCCTGCTCCTGGCGAAAAAACCGGTGCAGCTCGCCAAGCGCATCGCGCTGGACACCAACTCGCGCAGCTCGGTCGCGCTGGTGCGCCTGCTCTGCCGCGGCCTGTGGAACATTTCGCCGGAATTCGTGGCCGCGCCGCCGGATCCCTCGGCCATGCTGGCCGATGCCGACGCCGCGCTCCTGATCGGCGATCCCGCCCTGCGCATCCGCATCGAAATGGACGCCCTCTCCACCAGGCAGTCGGCGGCGCCCGGCGCGGCCTGTTGCGCCGGTGACGCCGGCGACCTTCCCGTGCCCGGCGTGGACACGCTCTTCATCTACGACGTCGCCCAGCAGTGGCGCGAGATGACCGGCAAACCTTGCGTCCTGGCCGTTTGGGCCGGACGCCGCGAAGCCGTCACGCCGCAGGTGGTCGCCGATTTCCTGGCCTCCCGCGACTACGGTCTCGCGCACATCGGCGACATCGCCGAAGGCGCCTCCTTGAAGCTCGATCTGCCTCCCAATCAACTGGAAAGCTATCTGCGCGAGAGCATTGACTACTCGCTGGACGCCGAAAATCTCGCGGGCTTGAATCTCTATTTCAACGAATGCGCTCGCGTGGGAATCATTTCGACCGCCCGGCCCATCGAATTTGCCGCCGCGCCCGAACGCGCCGCGCGCGCCGCGCATGTCGGCCGCGGCGAGCAGGCCGGAACCGCCCGCGGCGAGCGGGCTGGAACATTGAAGGGACGCTAGCGTGGGACTCACGCCACAGGAAGCGCTCGATCTTTTCCGCTCCGACGACCTGGTAGGCATCGGCATGGCCGCCCATCAGTTGCGGAAAAAGAAGAACGACCCGCGCGTGGCCACCTACCAAATCGACCGCAACATCAACTACACCAACTTCTGCACCGAGTACTGCTCCTTCTGCGCCTTCTACCGGCCCATGGGCTCCAAGGAAGGCTATGTCCTCCCGCTCGAAACCATTTTTCAGAAAATCGAGGAGATGCTCGCGCTCGGCGGCACCGGCATCCTGCTCCAGGGTGGCCTCAACACCGATTTGCCGCTGAGCTACTACGAAAACCTATTGCGCTCGATCCGCGAGCGTTTCCCGCAGGTTCACCTGCACTGCTTTTCCGCGCCGGAAATCCTGTGCATCGCCGAAGTCTCCGGCCTCTCCGTGCGCGAAACCATCGCTCGCCTGATGAACGCCGGCCTGGCCTCGATTCCCGGCGGCGGCGCCGAAATTCTCGACGACGAAATCCGCGCGCGCATTTCGCGCCTGAAATGCACCGCCGATGAGTGGGAAGACATGCACCGCACCGCGCACGCGCTCGGCCTGCGCACCACCGCCACCATGATGTTCGGCTGCGGCGAGGAGTATCGCCACCGCGTCAATCATTTCGAGCGGCTCCGCCGCATCCAACAGGACACTGGCGGCTTTACCGCCTTCATCCCTTGGATGTTCGCGCCGGAAAATACACCGCTGGGCAAGAGAGTGCCGCAAGCCACCGCGGCCGATTACCTGAAGACGCTGGCCATCAGCCGCCTCTATCTCGACAATATTGACCACATCCAGTCGAGTTGGCTCACGCCGGGTATCAAGGTCTGCCAGGTGGGTCTGCAATTCGGCGCCGACGACGTCGGCAGCATCTTGATCGAGGAAAACGTGGTGTACGCCGCGGGCGTGCGCAATCGCACCAACGAAGCCGAATTGCGCCGCATCATTTCCGACGCCGGCTACTTCCCCGCGCAGCGCGACACGCTTTACCGTTCCTATGTCTTGAAGCCGCTGGGTGCGGATCAGGTCAGCGCGGCGCAGGCTTCTTCACACTGATTTCGACGATGTCGCCTTCGGCCAAGTCGAGCGCTTCCAGCGGATGCAATGCTCCGGCGGAATACCGCGCGCGGATGCGCCGCCCGTCCCGCGCCGCAGCGGCGAGCGTCGCGGCAACTCGTGCGGGCGCGGAAGCCGTCGCCGCGCTCACACTTTTCTCGCCGTCCGCGCCCGTATCTGTCCCGTGGGCCGTGCCCGCGACCGTGCCGCCAACAGTGCCCCGGGAGGGGCCGCCAACAGTTGATGTCGCGTCGAGCGCCAGGTTGGCAAGCTCGTCGGCTTCTCTATTCTGTTCTCGCGAAATGTGCTCGATCTCGAAGTGAGCCAGCCCGCGAGCCAGTTTCTGTGCGCGCTCGTGCAGCGGACGCAGACCGGCGCTCTTCACCTTGTAGCGCCCGTGCATCTGGCGCACCAGCAGCTCCGAATCGCTGCGCACCGCCAGATGCGCAATCTGGTGCGATTGCGCGTAATCGAGCGCGCCGATCAGCGCGTAGTATTCGGCCACATTATTTGTGGCGCGGCCGAGATACTTGCCGATCTGGAATTGGGTGCTGCCGTCCGGCGCGCGCAGGATCACGGCGTAGGAAGCCGGGCCCGGATTGCCGCGCGCCGCGCCGTCCACATACGCGGTGTAAACGCCCGCCGGGCGTTCGGGCTCCTGGAACAGGCGCCCGCCAGTCTTCATGGCGGGCGGTTGCGGCTTGGCTGCGCTTTTCACGGGGGAGGGAATTAGTCCTCGCCGGCAGGCGCTTCGGCCGGGCTTGACGGAACGTCAGCAGACGCGGCGGCTGCTGCGGGGGCCCGCTCAACGTAATAAAGGATGCGCGTGCAGGTTTCGCACTGGAACAGCTCGATGCAATCGGCGCGGCGCAATTCCTGCACCACATGCGGCGTAATGAGCATGCCGCACATTGCGCAGGACCCATCGCGCACTTCGGCCAGGGCCACGCCGTGGCGGCGGCGGGCGATGCCCTCGTAGCTATGCAGCAAATTCTCGGGAACGGCCGGGACGATCTGCTGCCGCTCGGATTCCCGGCCCGCGACGTCCTGGCGCAAGGTGGACTGCTCGGCGCCGAGCGTTTGCCGCTCGGCGTCCGCGGCGCGCTCGACTTCGGCCAGCGCCCGTTCCGCGGCCTTCACTTGCCGCTCGTACTCTTCGCCCGCGACCATGCGCTCGAGCAAACGGTCTTCGGCCTCGGCCATTTGCTTTTCGGAATGTTCGATTTCGTGCTGCAGCGCTTTGTAGGCTTCGTTGGTCTTGACTTCATAACTCTGTTCGCGGTACTTGCGTGCCTTTTCCTTCCAGGTGTCCACGTCTATTTCGTATTTCTTGCGGTCCTTGAGGCTGGTGATCAGCGCGTCTTTCGCGGCGGCGATTTGCTGGCGGGCATCGGCGACCCGCTTCTCGACAGCGGCCAATTGCGCCGGCAGAGCGTTCAGCCGCCCGCGCAATTCGGCCAGGCGCAGATCCGCGGCCTGCAGTTCGATCAGGCGCTGGATGTCCGGAAGCATGCGCCAGCTATTTTAGCACTGACGGCCCTCAAAGAAGATGTTCAGTCGCCCTGGCGAATTTGCATGCTCTGGTCGATGGAGAAAGTCGGGTAGTGGATGGCTTGGGAGCCCTGGATCACCCCAGCCGGGATGTCCGGGCGGCTGGCGGTGACCAGGAAACCGGTGGGGGAGGTTTCGATGGTGTAGGTGTAACCGTCGCGGCCGGCGCGAGAAAGGTTCATGGCGCCGCCGGAGATAAGCTGGTCGAGCGAGGCGTAGACGCCGTTTTGAGCGAAGTACAGCCGCTGGGCTTGCGCGATGGCGTTCAAGTCCATCTGCACGCCGGTGGTGGAAATGGCCTGCGTGGCGACTTGGCCGGGCCCGGGCGCGGCGCGCTTCAGATAGACGGAGTACACGCCCATGGCGATAAGGGCCGCGAGCACGAGTGCGACCAGTGAACGCATGCCTTCAATTATAGAAACAGGTTTTCGCGCCGGCCCGGCGCGCGAAGCGCCTTGCCGCCAAACGGTCACTAGGCTGCCGCTCATTGTGTGCTTAGGCGCTTGCCACGGGCGACGCGTTACATTACACTTGACTAGACTGCTGACAAGACAATGAAGCAGACAGCCAAACACGGCGCGGCGAACGGCGGGCGCAACGGAGCGGGCGCGGATCGCCGGCGCCGCCTGACGGAATGGATGCGGGCACACGCGGGTCCGGTGCACGGAGACGATCTGGCGCGGCGTTTTCGCGTGAGCCGGCAGTGCCTGGTGCAGGACGTGGCCATCCTGCGCGCGGCCGGAGTGGAGATCCTTTCGACGCCGCAAGGCTATCGCCTGCCGCAGGGGCCGTCCTCGGCGCACCGGGCCACACTGGCCTGCCGACACACGCCGGAGCAGACCGAGGAGGAGTTGCACATACTGGTGGACCACGGCGTGCGCGTGCTGGACGTGGTGGTGGAGCATGCTTTGTATGGTGAATTGCGCGGCTCCCTGATGATCGAGTCGCGCGCCGACGTGCAGGATTTTCTTCGCCGCTGGCGTCAGACCAAGGCCAGCCTGCTCTCAACTCTCACGCGCGGCGTTCACTTGCACACGGTCGAGGCCAGCCGGCCCAAGATGATCGCCCGCGCCAAGGCGCGCTTGCAGGAGCGGGGGATTTTGCTGAAATGAACGCCCGAACACAAATCGCAGTGGGCGCGTCGCGATCGACGCGTGGGGAACGACTCAAACGCGCGCTCTTCCGCGGGGACGGCCTCCACGTTGGCAACCCGGTGTATCTCGCTGCGGTGGCCGAGTTGCTGGAAGCGCTTTTCCTCTCCGATCTAGGGCCCGGGGACCTGACAGTCGAGGCTCTGGGTCTGGCCAAGAGACGGGCAAGCGCCCGAGTTGTGGCCAAGGAGCCGGGAGTGGCGGCGGGCATTGAGGAATTCCAGTGGCTGCTGGGTCGGAGCGAGATTTCGGCGAAAGCGCTGAAGAAGGACGGCGACCCGATTGAGCGCGATGATGTACTGATTGAAATCGAGGGCCGGCGCGGAGACGTGCTCTCGTACGAGCGCACGGGCTTGAATTTGCTGCAGCGCATGAGCGGAATCGCCACCATGACGCACCGCTTGCAGGAGCGCGTGCAGCGGCACAATCCGAAAGCGGTTGTGGCAGCCACGCGCAAGACTCCCTGGGGACTTCTGGACAAGCGCGCGGTTCACCTGGGAGGGGGCGGCACGCACCGCCTGGGACTGGGCGACGCCATTCTGGTGAAGAACAATCACCTGGCGCTGCTGGCCGTCCGCGAAGAGGAAGCCGTGGGCGTGGCCATCGAGCGGGCCTGGGCCTTTCGGGACAAGGCGGCGTTCATCGAAATCGAGGTTCGCAGCGCGGAATCCGCGGTGGCTGCGGCGCAAGCGTTTCGCCGTCTGCGCGAGGACGATTCCACTTTTCACGTGCGCCCGCAAGTGCGGGCGACTTCCTGCCCCTGCCTGCTGCTTCTGGACAATATGACTCCGGAGCAAGTGCGCCGAACTCTGGATGCACTGGAGTCGGAACTCCTGCGGGAAGAAGTGCTGGTAGAAGTGAGCGGGGAAATTACCGAAAGTAATCTTGAAGAGTATGCGGCCTGCGGAGCCGACGCCCTTTCGATGGGCGCGTTGACTCATTCTCCGCGGGCACTCGATATCAGTCTGAGGATCCTCTAAAGGCCCCATGAGCACACAAGAGACAATCGATTTGCGCGGGCTGCAAGTACAGCCCGCACCCGCGACACTGGCTGTTGAGGCACTGCAAGCCCGCTACACGCTTCCGCCGATCGAGGAGATGACGGACAGCCCGGAGGAGATTGGCGGGAAGCAGGCGCGCATCCGGGAACTGGCCCGCCAGCGCAACGCCATCATTCTGGCGCATCACTATCAGCGGCCGGAGGTGCAGGAAGTGGCCGATTGCGTGGCCGATTCGCTGCGCCTTTCGCAAACGGCGTCCAAGACCGGCGCGGACGTGATTGTATTCTGTGGCGTGCACTTCATGGCCGAAACCGCGTCCATACTCTGTCCCGAAAAAGTTGTGCTGCTGCCGGACCTGCGGGCGGGCTGCTCGCTTTCCGCGGCCATCACGGCCGACGAATTGCGAGCATGGAAGGCCCGCTATCCCGGCGCCGTGGTGGTTTCCTACATCAATACGTCGGCGGCGGTGAAAGCCGAAAGCGATTACTGCTGCACGTCGGCCAACGCCGCCAAGGTGGTGCAAGCGATCCCGGCGGACCGGCCGATTCTGTTTGTGCCCGACAAGTTTCTAGCGTCGGTGGTGGCCCGCCAGAGCGGGCGGAGCAACATCATCGCCTATCCCGGCTACTGCCACGTGCATCGCACGATTCGCCCGGAGGACGTCGAGGAAGTGCTCGAGCAGCATCCCGACGTGGAGTTGCTGCTGCACCCGGAGTGCGGCTGCGTCAGCTCCTGCATGGCCAAGGCGCTGGACGGCAGCCTGCCCTTCAACAAGACTTTTTTCCTTTCCACGGAAGGCATGTTGCGGCACATTGCCCAGTCTCCCGCCTCCGAGTTTGCCGTGGGCACGGAGATGGGCATCCTGCACCGCCTGAACAAAGAACATTCGGACAGAAACTTCTACCCGGTCAACCCCAATGCCGTTTGCGCGTTTATGAAAACCATCACACTCGACAACATCATTCGCTCGCTCGAAAACCTGTCGCCTGAAGTGCGCGTGCCGGAAGAGATCGCCCGGAAGGCCCGGCGCTCGATTGATCGCATGCTGGAACTGGCGTGAACCAGCCGTCATCTGTTTTGAACGCGGGCGTCTTCAAAGCCGCCACATTGAAAGTCGGCATCGCGGGAGTCGGCGCCATCGGGCAGATGATGGCCGCAGCGCTCGATCGCGGCGATGTGCGCGCGGAACTCGTGGGCCTGACGGATGTGGACCGGGCGCGAGCGGAGAAGGTGGCGGGTGAAATGGCGCACGCGACGCCGGTGTTATCCCTGGATGAATTGGTGCGCCGCTCGGACCTTGTCGTGGAAGCGGCGCGGCAGGAAGCTCTCCCTGAAATTGTCCCCAAGGTGCTCGAGGCGCGGAAAGACCTGATGGTGATGAGCGTGGGCGGGCTCTTGGGTCACGACGAGTGGTTCCGGCTGGCGGAGGAGCGCGGCTGCCGGATTCATGTGCCCTCGGGGGCGATTGCGGGTCTGGACGGGTTGAAGGCCGCGTGCCGGGGCCGCGTGGACCTGGTGACGCTGACCAGCCGCAAGCCTGTGACGGCGCTGCGCGGGACGAAATACGTGGTCGAGCGCGGCATTGATCTCGATGCGTTCAAGACTGAGACGGTGATTTTCGACGGCCCGCCGGAAGAGGCTTGCCGGGCGTTTCCCACCACGTCGAATGTGGCCGCCTCGCTGCGACTGGCCGTGGGCGCGTCGGTGAACGTCCGCGTGCGCGTGGCCGCGGTGCCGGGCGGCAGCCAAAATGTTCACGAGATCACGGCGCAGGGAGAGTTCGGCTGCCTGCGGATGGTGGTCGAGAATGTTCCTTCGGAATCGAATCCCCGCACTTCCGCTCTGGCGGCGATGTCGGCGTTGGCCACACTCGACGGCCTGACACGCTCGCTGCGGGTCGGAACCTAGCACCGTTCGAATAACGACCCAGAAACGCAGCCGCGGTATCTGGGGAAAAGGCTCGCATTGTGCTGTGCGCCATGGGACTTATGACTTGAAGGAGGCTAGCATTCAGTCACTATGGCTCCAGACGGCATCTAATCTAGTGGTCTTGGCGGGCAGGAAGTAATAGGACCACGGTTTTATTGACAGGAGCTCACGGGGCCTGATACTTTTCTAGGCCCACGGAGAATGCAAGTGATGGATCAAATCCGCAAGGAAAGTAAGCCCGAGAACTATCCAGGGTTCTTCGCTTTACTGTGGGCGAGAATTGCGTTTTGGAAGCACGCAAGAGCGAAGCACATGGACCAGGTGTTCATGGAGTCCTTCAACAAGTCACACCAGGAATGGGTAAAAAGAGGCTGGGTCAACAAGCCCCGCTAACCCCTTTTCAGTCTGATCCCATTCTCCTTGGCGAACTGCCGAAGCAAGGCTTGGTCGCTTCTGAATCGATTTGCAAGGTGTGCAACGAATTCTTCGTTCGCTTCGACAGAGGTCCTGAACGTCGCGTTTTTCAGAATCTCGACCAGCATCTGATTTCTAATCTCTTCGCTAGCCGTAGATGTGAAATCGTAAGCGAAGCCCCTGAAAGCCATTTCAGGATCGCTGGCTCGATCTGGCACAATCTCGCCGATTCTTGCGAGGTACTCCCAGTTGAGCACGTCTACGGCATCAAGCGTCTTCTTGCCCATCGATCGAGCCTCCGTGTGACGCTAAACGGTACCAGAGTTCAAACCATAAGAACCAATGACCGCGCTGCGATTAGCTTTGCGTGTTGGACGATGGGGCGCTGGAGGGGTGGAGCATGGCGGCGGTGCGGTAGACGACGTGAGCTAGCTTGGAGTAGGGGAAATAGACTAGAAGGACGAAGACGAAGAGCATGTGGATGTAGTAGGTGGGGTAGGCGATTTGGCGCACGCCTGAGAGGCGCAGGAGTTCGCACAGATAGCCCGTCGCCGTGGTCAGGATCAGGATGCTCAGGAAGAGCCAGTCGGAATAGGTGCTTTTGCCGGCTTTTTCTTTGTCGGCGGCGCGGCGGTAACTGAAAATGGCCGCGGCTCCGATCACCGCGAGTCCGCTGGCGTTGCCCAGGATTTTCACCGGGTGCCAGAGCGGCCAGGGCGTCAAGTAGCCGAAGGCGTAGATGCCGATGCCCACCGATGTGGTGGTCACCACCAAACCGAGGAAACCGTAGAACACCAGGAGATGAGCGCGGTGCAAGTGTTCTTTGTGCGTGACTCGTCTTGCGGTTTCCTCTTTGCAGTCGCGAAATTTCTGATGCTTCAAGATGGTCCAGATGGTTGACAGCAATTGCAGCTTGGGCTGGCGGCCGTTCGCTTTCATCTGCTGGGTCATGGCATTCCAGTATTTGGCGCCGCCGGAGAATGCTCCGAGGACGGAAAGAGTAAGAGCCGCCATGAAAGTGATTTCGATATAAGCAATGGGCAGGAATTTGCTGAAAACGACCGTTCCCTCCGGGAGCGCGGTCAGATGGCCGAGCCAGGCCAGGATGGCAGCGAAGATCACCGCCGGAATGCCGAACAGCACGGGCAAATACCTGGGGTGAGTGAGGGCTTTGCCCATGAATTGCGGCACGGCGTAGTGGGTGATGCTGTAATCGCGCAGCGCCGCCATCACGTCGGAGGGCTTGGCCTCGCGCGGGCAGTAGGCGGTACACGTGCTGCACTGGTGACACTGCCAGATGGAAGCGTTGGCCATGGCCAGGTTTTTCAATCCCCACTGCGCCCAGACCATCTCCTTGCGCGGGAAAGGATTGCCGGGGGTCGAGATGGGACAGACCACGGAGCAGGTGCCGCACTGATAGCAGGCGGTCAGATCATGCGCGCCCAAACCGAGGATCTGCTTTTTGAACTCGAGGTCCGGCTGAATCGCAATTGCGCTTGCCAAGTTGCTCTCCCCTGTTTTATTCAAAACCTTTCATGGGATTGGGACCGACGCGCTGGATGGTCTGGGCGAAGTCTTCAATCATGGCCGGAATCTTGTGGGCGTCGGAGATGGCCACCTCGAGGACGCGCACGCGCTCGGATTCGAGCGCCAACCGGTCAAGAGTTTCCCGGACGTTTTGCATGCGCGTGGCCAGGAGCTCGCTGCCGCGGATGAAATGGCACTGGTAATCTTCGCCCGACTTGCAGCCCATCAGGGCCACGCCATCGAACCCGCGCGAGACGGCGTCGGCGATGAGGATGCTGTTGACGGAGCCCATGCAGCGCACCGGAATCACGCGCACCGAGGCGGCGTATTGCAGCCGGAGAATGCCGGCCATATCGAGCGCCGGGTAGGCGTCGTTTTCACAGGCCAGAAGGAGGATGCGCGGCTTGTCCGCGTCGTCGGGGATCTCCACGGCCTTGATCATGGCGGCCAGGATGTCCACCGAGTAATCTTCAAACGAGATGATCTGCACGGGGCAGGCGCCCATGCAGATGCCGCAGCGGCGGCAGCGATTGGGATCGAGCGCCGGCCGGTTTTTTTCGTCCACTTCCAAAGCGCCGAAGGGGCATTCCTGCGTGCAACGGCCGCAGGAGGTGCATTTCTGCATGAAAAATTTGGGGTAGGTGAGATCGCCGGAGCGGGGATGCACCGCCGCTCCCGCTGATGATTTCTCAATGCTCTGGATGGCTTTGAGGGCGGCCGCGACGCCGTCGGTGGCGCTGGCGGCCAGATCCATGGCTTGCCGGGCAGATCCCGCGGAATAGATTCCGGTGCGCCGGGTCTCGTAGGGGAAGCAGATGAAGTGCGAGTCGGCAAAGCCGAATTGAGTCGCAGGAAGATCTTTTCCTTGCAGATAGGTGAGGTTCAGCGTTCCCGACGGCTGGGCTACCGAAGTCGCCGGGACCATGTCCTCGGTCACCACCAGCAGGTCCACCTCGGCGCGCACCGAGCCGCCGACGACGGTGTGGGCGGCTTCGACGACGATGTCGTGGCCGGCATTCTCGGAAACGGACTGGATATCGCAGCGCAAAAACAGGATGCCGGGATCTTCCTGGGCGCGCTTGTAGAAATATTCGTAGGGGCCAGGCGTCTGCATGTTGCGGTAGAGGACGTAGACGGTGGCTTCGGGATTCTGTTCGCGAATGTAGAGAGCTTGCTTGAGGGCCACCATGCTGGAGACGCTTCCGCCGTAGGGCAGATGGGCGTTGTCGGCAGGGCCGTCGCAAAGCACCACGGCGGCGCGCTTCACGGTCCGTCCATCGGAGGGACGGAGCAGCGAGCGCTTGAGCGCCATCTCTTCGAGCGTCATGCTGGTCACAACGTTGGGGTACTTGCCGAGTCCATAGGCCGTGAGCGTCTTTGGATCGGCGGGCACCCAACCGGTGGCGGAGACGATGGCGCCGACGATCATTTGTTCTCGCGCGGCATCGCGGCGAATCACCACACTGAAACGGCCGGGCTGGCCGGAGATGCTTTCGATTTCGGCGTTGAGGAGGATGCGGACGTTGGGCAAAGATTGGACCGAACGTACGGTCGCTTCGATATCCGGCGCCTCGAGTTCACGATACGGGGGATGCTGCGGGAATCGCTTGTGCAGACGGCGGGCATAGCCGCCGAGCTGGCCGGTTTTTTCCACGAGGAGCACGTCGAAACCCGCTTCCGCGGCGCCTCGGGCGGCGGCGAGGCCGGCTGTGCCGCCGCCGACCACCAGAAGCGAACGTTCGTTGGCTTCCTGGTAGGGCGCAGGAACGGTGACGCGTTGCGCGCGGGCGATGCCCATGCGCAGATAATCGTTGGCTAGCGACTGGGTCTCGTCGTGGTTGGGCGGATGGCTCCAGACGACCTGCTCGCGGATATTGACGCGTTCGACGAAGGCGGAATCGAAGCGGAAGATATCGGTATTGACGCGGGGCGAGCAAGCGGCGATGACCGCGCTATCCACCAGGCCGCTTTCGATGTCGCCGGCGATGATTCGTGCGTCTTCGAGGCAGAATGCCTTCGAGGTGCGCACGGTGCGTTCCGGGCCGGCTGCGATGGCGGTGAGCTTCTCGGCGTTCAGGCACTCGCCGATGCCGCAGCCGGTACAGACGTAGACGCCAACTTTCTTGCTCATCGGGCTACCCTGGCAGCTGTGCCGACGCTGCGGCTGCGGATCGCGCCCATGGCCTTGAGCGCGGCGGCGGTGGCATCTTGCGCGGCCGTGGCTACATCCACGGGCCCGCGCGCGCAACCGGCCGCGAAAATTCCGGGCGCGGATTCTTCGGGCAGCAAGAAGTGATCTTTGTCGTGGTTGAGGCCGGCCGGCGCATCCTGGTCCAGGCTGGCGGCCATGCCTGTCGCCAATACCACCAGATCGGCGTGCACCTGGATTTTCTGGCCGGAGAGGATGTCTTCGGCTTCGACGATCAGATCACGCGTGGACGGATCCTGGACGATCTTGGCCACTTTCCCTTTGATCGCCGAGACCTGCCCGTCGGACTGGATTTTCTGCGCGAAGAAGCCGTAGGTGCCGGGCGCGCGCAGATCAATATAGAAGATGAAGACCTTGGCATCCGGATTCTGTTCGCGGACGTAGGTGGCCTGCTTGAGCGAGGCCAGGCAGCAGATGCCCGAGCAGTATCCCAGATGGTTTTCGTCGCGCTGGCCGGCGCACTGGACGAAGACGACGTTACGGGCCGGCTTGCCGTCCGAGGGTCGGACGATGCGCCCCTGGGTCGGACCGTTGGGCGCGGCCAGGCGCTCCATCATGACGTTGGAGATGACGTCGGAATATCGGCCGAAACCGAGGTTGTCGATTTTGGCCGCTTCGTAAGGCTTCCAGCCGGTGGCCATGATGATGGCTCCGACTTTGAGTGTGAAGGATTTGGGCTGCATGGCCAGCTCGATGGCCTCGTAGGGACAGGCGGTGACGCACTTGGCGCACTCCTGAAAGTTGCATACGGAGCCGTCAATCACATATTTCGACGGGAAGGCCATGAGGTGCGGCAGGTAGATGGCCTTGGTGGTGTCCATGCCGAAATTGAAGGCGTTGGGGCGGTCCACGGGGCAGGCCTCAACGCATTTGTCGCAGGCCGTGCAGCGATTATTGACGTAGCGGGAGTGCTGTGTGACCGTGACGTCGAAATTTCCGGGCGCGCCGGCGATGCTTTGCACTTCGGTCAGAGTGTAGAGGTGCAGGCGGCGGTTGTTGCGGATGCGCTGGAAATTGATCTCCAGGCCGCACGCGGGAGGACAGAGCTTGGGGAAATATTTGTTGAGCTGCGCGACCCGACCGCCCAGATAGGCTTCCTTTTCGACCAGGAAAACGTCGTAGCCGGTCTCGGCGGCTTCGATGGCCGCGGTGATTCCGGCGATGCCGCCGCCCACGACCAGGATACTTCGAGAGAGCGACGAGCCGGAGGGCCCAGAGGCTTGGGGCGCGCTGCTCGGATGCAGGCCCATTTTTAGGGAATGACTTGAATATAGGGCTTCTTGCTCATGGTCCACTCGTTCTTGGCCGGGTCGTAGCGCGAGTTCACAAAACACTTCCAGTTCTGGTCGTCCAGCTTGGGGTAGTCGCCGCGGTAGTAATACCCCGGCCAGCGCGTTTCCTGGCGGTACAAGAGGTGCTGCATGTGGGCCTGGGCGCACCAGAAGCGGTCCCAGACTTCCCAGCAGCGGAGCAGGTCGTGCAGATCGGTGGCGGCCATCTTCTCCAGGTCTTGCTTGAATAGCGCCATCAATTCCATGCCCCGGAGCAACGTGGGCTCATTGGTGATGAAGAACGCGCCCTGCCCGGCGGCGTACTCGTCCATGATTTTTTGCAGGCGGAGCAGCGCCTGCTTGGGAAATACATAATTGGGATTGATGTCCGGCTTGGTGGATGTGCCGGCGGCTTTCTCGAAAACTTCGAAGGGACGCCACAGCTCTTTCTTGATGTCCTCGATTCGGCCGGAGTCCACGTTGGGCGTGTCGGGATTGTCGTGCACGTAGGCCACGGCGGCTTTTCCGGCGAATCGGCCCTCAGTGTAAGAGCCGGAGGAAAACTTGTGCGCCGAGCCGCTGACGCCGTCGCCGGCGGCAAACAATCCCCGCACGGTGGTCATGCGGTTGTAGCCCCAGAAATATTCGCTGGGGGCGAGATCCTCGGGGCCGCTGACCCAGGCGCCGGTGGCGGATGCGTGGGAACCCATCAGGTAGGGCTCGGTGAGCACCACTTCGGAGGGGGTCTTGGCGGGGTCGGTATTTTCCGAGGCCCACAACAGGGCCTGCGACATGGTCATGTCCAGGAAGTCTTCCCAGGCGTCGCTTTCAATTTCGCGCATTTTTTTCGGATCGTGCTGCACGTCTGAGAACATCTTCTGCAAGGCCTCGTCCGTTCTCAAATAGTGAGGGCCCTTGCCGGCCATGATGTCGCGGATCAGTTGGTGGTTCCTGAGAGGGGTGGGGATGGGCTTGCCGGCCCCGTAGGGCAGCCACTCTTTCAGCAAGTCGGCCCACTTCTCCTCTACCAGCTCTCCATAGGCGTTCTTGAGCACCGCCTTGAAGAGCAGGAACCACATGCCCACCGGACCGTAGCCGTCCTTGAACCGGGTGACCACCAAACGATGCTCGAACTGGCTCATCTCCGCCCCAGCCATAATCATCAGCTTATAGACGGAGCCGGTATTCCAAGGGGCGTACCAGATGCGCCCCAGGCCTTCGCCCACGGCGTGAGGCCGGAATACGCCGGTGGCGCCGCCGGCCGCGGCGATTACGGCTTTGGCCTTGAAGACATAGACTTTGGGTTCGCGCACGCTAAATCCGACGGCTCCGGAAATCCTGCCGGGGTCTTTCGAGTCCGTGAGCAGGTGCGAAACGAAAACCCTTTCGTAGATGTTGCCCTCGCCCAAAGCTTTCTTGGCCGCCTCGGCCACAATCGGCTTGTAGGATTCTCCGTGGATCATCACCTGCCAGCGGCCTTCGCGCTTGTAGCGGCCTTCCGGCGTCTTGAAAAAGGGCAGCCCCCAATCTTCAAACATGTGCACGGTGGAATCCACGTGGCGCGCGATATCGTAAACGAGATCTTCGCGGCTCAGGCCCATCAGGTCCTGACGCACGTAGCGCACGAAATCCTCGGGCTGATTCTCTCCCCACTTCATGCCCATGTAGCAGTTGATGGCCGAGAGTCCCATGGCCACCGCGCCGCTGCGCTCGACCGCGCCTTTTTCGACCATGACCACGCGCAGATTCTTGGATTTGGCCCAGTAGGCGGCCTCATAGGCGGCGCCGCAACCGGCCATGCCACCCCCCAAGATCAAGACATCGCACTCCACCACTTCCACTTCCGGCTGCACCATTCTTCCTCCTACTTACCCAGGATCAGCTCACACCATCATTTTCGCGTAGCGGCCAGACAGATGTGTCCGCCTCAGAAGTTCAAATTCAGGCTCGCGCCACGGTGGGGAGATTCGGAACACCCAGGAACTTGCCCTGACCGCACAGTTCCTGACCCTTCAGTTCGGCCGGATTGGCCTGAGGGTATCCAGCGTATGGCTCAATCGAACCCCAGGGTGTGGTGCGAATCGGATACTTGAATCGCTTGATCTGGCCGTCGCGAAATTTCACCGTCCACAGGATGGAGTCGGTCCCGCGCAGAGGCGTCAGACTGGCGCCCAAGGGCACCACATCACCGTATCCGCGCATGGCAATGGCGGATTGGGGGCAGGTTTTCACGCAGGAATAGCACTCCCAGCACAGATCCGGCTCGGAATTGAAGGCCTTCCCGATGGCCTTATCCAGTTGCATGATGTCTGTGGGGCAGATGTAGTGACAGGCGGGTTGGCCCAGCGCCTTGCAGCCGTCGCACTTATCGGGATTTACGTAGGTCGGCATATTCCCCCTTTTTTTCCCTGCCTACTTGTCTCCTCGGGCGTACCGATGAAGGCTAATTTCGGTTTTTTCGTCGAGCGTGGCGTAATATTCGCGCAGGACGGCCACTACCTCCGGCCGGCTGAAATGGTCGGGAATGTCCGCCCCTTCCGAGAGCACTTTTCGCAGCATGGTCCCGCTGACGATCACACGGTCCGCGGGCTGGTGCGGGCAGGTCTTGCCGGAGGCCATTCCGTCGCACTTGTGACAGTAAAACGTCCAGTCAATCTTGAGCGGCCGGATCTCCAGCGCGCCGCCGGGGACCTCATCGAATATCCGCTGGGCATCGAACGGCCCGTAATAGTCGCCGACTCCGGCGTGGTCGCGCCCCACGATGAGGTGGCTGCATCCGTAATTCTGGCGAAAAACCGCGTGCAGCAAGGCCTCGCGCGGTCCGGCATAGCGCATCTCCATGGGGTAGCCGGCCTGGATGCAGGTGCCCTTGACGAAGTAGGTCTCGACGAGCACGTCCACGGCCTTGACCCTCACCTCGGCAGGAATGTCGCCGGGCTTGAGCTTTCCCAACAACTGATGGATCAGCACGCCGTCGCAAACCTCGATGGCGATCTTGGCCAGATATTCGTGGGAGCGGTGCATGGGGTTGCGCAGTTGCAGCGCGGCAACCGTGCTCCAGCCCCTCTCCTGGAAAAGCCGGCGGGTTTCCGCAGGGCGTAGATACACGGGCCCATACTCCTCCGGATAGCCTCCCTCGCTGAGCACCGTCACCGGACCGGCCAGGTTGACCTCGCCCTGAGCCATGACCTTGGCCACGCCCGGATGCTTGGTATCCGTGGTCCGAAATACCTCTCTGCACTCATAATCCTTGTCGATTGAGTATTGTTCCTGGACCGTCAGGGTGCCCATGAGGTCGCTTGACTCGATGTCAACTAACGCGACCTGCTGGCCCTCGCGGAAACGGCCGGCTTCTTCGCGGCTGCACGATAGCGTGATGGGAATAGGCCAAAAAATTCCACCAGCGGTGGTCAAGGAGTCACAGACGCTCTGCCAATCCGACTTGCCCATGAAACCGGTGAGCGGGGTGAAGGCCCCGATGCCCAGCATGACCAGATCGGAGGCTTCGCGCGAATTGATTTTCAACTGCGGCAGGGAACGGGCTTTTTGCCTGGCTTCGGCCAGTTCCGTACCGGTCAAAAGAAGGGGTAGCAGCCTTCGCGCTTGTCCATGCGGATTGACCAGGCCCATGCGGAATCTTCTCCGAACAACAGGAGGGCAATTATGTTGAGGCGGGGAGAATGAGTCAATTAAGTATATTCCGCATCGAGCATAACGTTTTACTTATGCGGTTTCCGGCGCCGCCGGGCCGGCTGGACGCCCGAGTCGTGGAGCTGCTCCCGCGCGTAGGTGTGCACGTACTCCCTAAATCGCTGAGCCACCGGCGAGAAATATTTTTGCCTCCTGTAGATCACTTCCATGTGCCGGGCGAGATCGGCGCCGTGAAAGGTGAGGGTCTGTAGTGTTTCCGGGAGCGGCTCGACGGAATAACCGGAGACAAAGGCGAAGCCGACATTGGCTTCCACGGCTTTCTTGACCGCTTCAGTGCCCGGAAGTTCCATCACCACACGCAGGGTAACGCCCGCCTCGCGCAGTTTGCGCTCGACAAACTGCCGGGTGCGGGAGATGCGTTCGGCTGCAATACAGGGCCATTTCTCCAGTTCCTTGACGTTGACTTCGCGCCGCCGCGCCAGCGGATGGGAGGGCGAGACGATCAGCGCGAGCCGGTCCATACACACCGGCTCGACGCCGTAACGCCGGTCTTCGGTGGGCCCGCCGACAAACCCCATATCCACCACGTTCTGCAGGATCTTTTCGTACAGCTCCATGGTGGACCCGATGTGCATCAGGATCTCGGTATCGGGATGCGCCTCCCGAAACGCCCGCACAATTCGAGGCAGCAGGTACATCCCTCCGGTGGTATTGGTGCCGAGAATCAGCTTCCCCTTGTGGGCCTCGCGCAGCTCGGCAATCCCCCGTTCGGCCTCGTCCTTGGTGTGCAGGATAGACACGGCGCAGCGATGGAGGAGCTCGCCGGCTTGCGTGAGCCGCAGCTTCCGCCCGCCCCGCTCCAGCAGGAGCAGCCCCACTTCCTTCTCCAGGGCCCTCACCTGCAAGCTAACGGCGGGCTGGGTAAGGTGCAGGTCGCCGGCCGCGTCGGTGATGCTCAGACGCTGCGCGACCGCCAGAAACACTTGCAGTTTGTGCAGATTCACAAGAGCTGCCCTCTGAGGTTGCTGATGCCAGGAAAACGCGTGCGAAACCGGAGATGAGCGCTGGCATCCACGGCGGATGATTCTAGTCCCAGGCGGCCTGGGCTTTCACCCTCTTTCGTCGCCGCGCTGCGATTTTCTGGATGGCCGCTCGGGCCCCAAGTCAGTCCAGGGTAGCTCCTGGAACGAGGCTGGAGGAGGTGCGGGAACCCAAAGGCACGGCCCTCACGAAGTGCTTGACATTTAGCTAAGTGGATGGTTTATGGGAGCTACAGACCTGTTCCCCAGCGTCAGATGGGGGCATCCCGGGTATTGCCGACAACTAAACGAAGGGGAGGTCCTTACATGAGGACACTGTTACCACGTAGTGCAGCCTCAGGGTCAGTGAGACTGAGGAGAACGGTATCAGTTTTGGCGGTATTCATGGGGGTGTTGCTGTTGGCTGTTCCGATGTTTTCGCAGACCGCCAATGGCCGCATTTCGGGAACAGTTAAAGACCAAACTGGCGGGGCCATCGTAGGCGCCGCGGTAACGGTCACGGACGTGGCCAGAGGCTTGGCTCGAAACCTGACCAGTGACGAGGCTGGAGCATATTTGGCTCCCAACTTGCTTCCGGGGAACTACACGGTTCGCGCAACGTTCACGGGCTTCCAGGCCTGGGAGCGCACCAACCTCGTGTTAGGGGTCGGCGGAGACCTTCTGGTTGACGCGGTGCTCCTGCCCGGCGCACAGACTCAGACCGTCACCATTACTGAAGAGCTTCCGTTAGTGAATACCACCAGCGCCGTGCTCGGCGGAACGCTCAATAGCGAAACGATTTTGGACTTGCCGCTGGGCAGCCGCAATTTCAAGAACCTCTTGGACCTGCGGCCGGGAACGGTCACCAATCTCGGTAACGACAGCGGCGGCGGCGGAGCCCAGGCGGTCAACGGCCTGCGCAATGAGAGCAGCAACGAATTCCTGGTCGAGGGACTACACGGCTTGGATCCCTTCACCGGGCAGAGCCTGGTCGGCAACCTGGCATTGCGCGGAGACGGCGCCACCATCCTGCCCGCAGATGCCATCCAGGAGTTCAGCCAGCAGTTCAATTCCAAGGCGGAATACGGGTGGAAGGCCGGAGCCAGCATTGGCGTCGGAATCAAGTCGGGAACCAACGCGCTTCACGGCACGGCTTATTCCTTCTTCCGTGACGTCGCTACGGACGCTCGCGACTTCTTCAATGGTGCCGCGACACAGCCCAAGGTGAACGGCGCCATGCAGCAATTCGGCGCCACGGTGGGCGGGCCGATCAAGAGGGACAAACTGTTCTTCTTCCTCGGGTACGAACAACAGAACTACACTTCCGGAAGCCCATCGAGCACCAGCGTGGCATTCACGGACCCGGCCATGCTGAATTGCACGGGCAGCGGCGCATCTTATTCCTGTACGCCGATCGCCGGTTCGATTGCCGGCGGTAGGACGCCCACCGTTGGCAACCACCTTATCCTGGCCTGCCTGGGCCTCAAGGGGGCGGGCGGGGCTCGCAGCGCACAGTCGCTTTCCCTGGTGAGCATGGATTCGAACTGCAACCAGCTTCCTACATATCCAAATGCTACCACTGGTGCGACCTGGTTTGTTCCGCACGGGGGGAATGACCACGGCATCAGCGCGCTTGATTCCAATGCGAATACCTACTACCCGAATACGCAGATCAAGAACAGGTCCATCGGCGGCGTGGCCAAGATAGACTACGCACTGAACGACAAGAACACGATCAACGGTTTTATCTTCACGGGAAATGGGAACAACGAAGGGGAAACCACCCGAGCGCATCCTATCTGGGGAAATCGTGCCTACCAGACTCCGGTCATGATCGCCGGGACTTGGACGTGGCTCCCGAGTTCCTCGTGGGCCAATTCCTTCCGCGTCGGTAAGGCCAAGATCTACGCCTACTACCGAGGTCTGGACATGCTGTCGGGTGTGTCACCCACGGCGTTGGGCCTCCCGACGGGCGTCCCGCAAATTTCGGTTGACTTTGGATTTACTGAAAATACGGGCTACCCGCAGTCGTTCTCCATCTCCGGCTTGAACTCCATCGGGTCTCGGAACAGCGAGACTCGCGGGCCGGGGGAATCGCTGGAAATCAGCGATCAGGTCAACTATCTGCGGGGCAACCACTCCTTCCGGTTCGGCGGCATCATCATGACGCACCACCAAAACGGTGGAACGTGGGCCAACACCCGGGGAACTTTCTCCTTTGGCGCAGGCGGTTCCGGTACCCAGGAAGGCACCGGCCTGATCGGTTACTTCCTTGGCCAGAACGGACTGCCTGGATGGACGTCGGGTACTGATCTTACGATCGGCGGCGCATCCGTGGACACTACTGCTCTTAGTAACGGTCGAGGATTGCAGTCGTCATCCCGCTTTTATGGCAACCCCGAATCACACGTCCGGCGGGTGTCGTATTCCTGGTTCCTACAGGACGACTGGCGGATTCGTCCGAGACTCACGTTGAACCTGGGACTTCGCTACGACTTAGTCACAGTTCCGCATGATGAAGATTACATTCTGGGTAGCTTCGATCCTAACCTGGGGTTGGTGCAGGAAGGAAATCAGATCAAGGCCGTTCACAATGGTGATCATAATAATTTCGGGCCGCGGGTAGGTTTTGCCTGGGACCTGTTTGGCACTGGCAAGACAGTGCTCAGGGCGGGAGGCAGCATGATCTACGAGCTGGTTGCCCTGCAAATTTACGTGGAAACGGGCAATGCGGCCGGGTCTGCGGGAAATCCCACCGCGTGGGTCATCGGCTGTTCGGCAACTCCGACTTCCACCATCCCAGCAGGCGCCAGCACGAACTGCCCGGGCACCCTGCTCACGTCTGGTGGCACTCGAAACGTGGGGCAGGTTTCCTGGAGCGAAGGAAATAACAATATCAACAACGTCGTGCGCTGGGATGGCCCGAGCAGCCTAGCCACCAGCACCATCTTTCCTACGTCCAGCATTCTGAATTGCAACCCGGCGATCCGCGTCGCTGACGTAATCAACCCGACCGCGTCCCAGTCCGGCAGGACCGGTGCACGCTGCGCCATCACCTCGATGGATCGTCACCTGAGTGTCCCCTATGTGGAAACGTGGACGCTGTCTATCCAGCACGCCATCGTGAACAATGTCGTTCTGGATGTGGCCTACGTGGGTAATCACGCCGTCAAGCTCATCGGCCGGGTTGATGACAATCAGCCGCCGGTTGGCTCCGGCTGGACCCCGGCCCTGATCAACACCTGCCTCACCAGCCCGACCTCGGGGAACTGCAGCGGCAATAGCAGTAGCTCGAACAATCTGGAGACGGCGGCCATGCCGTTCAACACGAAGTTCCCTCATCTGCTTGGGATCATTCGCGTGACGAATCCCCACATATCCAACTACAATGGCTTGCAAATGACCCTGTCGGCGCGCAACTTCCATGGCGCGTCGTTTACGAGCGGCTACACATTCTCGAGGGCTCTCGATATGGCCGCCACCAACGGCTCCGGCGTGGGTTCGAACTCGTATAACCAAGGTGTGGACTACGGAAGGGCTGGCTCCGACATCAGCCACCGTTTCACATTCTCATCCACCTATCAGGTTCCTGGCGTTCAGGGCTACGCGGGGTTGCTCCAAGGTTGGAAGATCAATGGCGTCTTCCGATATCAGACTGGAAGACCGTGGACCCCGGGGACGGCCAATGATCCCGCAGGAACCGGTCGCAACAGCCGCTGGGACTTCACTGGAGACGCCGGCGATTTCTCGGCGAAATACGAGGACACGAGCGTCCCCGGCTTCTATCCCGGAGGCACCACGCTTCCCTCGGGGAACAACCGGCGAACCGGAGTTCCTTTCGTGGCTGGAGACCTTGCGGTCAATAACCCAACCTGTTCAGCAGCAGCAGCGTCAGCCGCGACTTTGCAGGCGTTTGGTTGCTGGGTGCAGGGCAGTTCGGCTATCACCCCTCCGGCTCTGTTGCGGTACGGAAACATGATGAGGGGCATTTTCGATGGTCCGAGCTATTACGCACTGGACTTCTCCGTGACCAAGCGGCAGCGGATCACAGAGCGGTTCTCTGCGGAATTTCGCGCCGAGACCTTCAATACGTTCAACCATCCGGTGTTTGCTCAACCGTCAACCGGTCTGGGCTGCAGCCTCACCGCTTGCGCGTTTGGCACTTCGACTAACACGCCGGCCGTTTCGGCCACGAACGCATACCTCGGTACGGGCGGACCGCGCCGGATGCAGTTCGGCGTCAAGATCATCTTCTAGTCCCGCTCGGTTCAGGGGCTAGTTAACCTCAACCGAAGAGGCCGTCCCGATGGAATCGGGACGGCCCCTTCCTTTTAACAGCCATTGTTTGCGCCCGAGACCTGAGGTAGACTCAGCCGCATCAGCGTGATGCTTTTGGGCTGCGAGCCCAAAAAAGGGAGGGTGTTTATGCTAGCTTCCGGCTCCATTAAAGTTCGATCGATCGTGGGATTCGTGGCCGTATTGGGGCTGATTTGCGGCACATGGGTATTCGCGCAGGAAGCCCCGCAGGGACAGGCGCAGGGACAAGGCAGGGGCGGCCGCGGCGGCGGCGCAGGGGCGGCTGGCGGCGCTGCAGCTCGTGGCGGCGGTGGTGGCGGCGGGGCGCAGCGCGCGGCCACGGCAGCACTGGTGCTCAAGGTGGAGTGGGTGCGGCCTGCCAGTCAGACCGCACAGACCGCAGTCGTTCAGGAAAACATCGCCGACACCAACCTGGAACTGAAGCAGTACGGGGCCGCCAAACAAGTGCTGACGTCGGGCACGCCGGGGAGCGCGACGGCGCCCTTCAGCGTGTGGACGGGTGAATGCGAAGGTCCTTTTGCCATCACCTTCCGCGACAAGAACAATTTCGTGGATCTCAGCGGTGTGAGCAAAATACGCTGGACCACCAAGACCTCCGGGTTCCACGTGGTCCGGCCGGTGGTGAAGCTGGCCGACGGCACCATGCTGGTCGGAGAGTACACCGAGTATCACGTCCCGATGCTCACGCTGACTGAATTTTCGTTGTCGGGCATGCGCTGGATCAAGCTGGATCCCGCCCGCGCGGTCACCGTCAGTAGCGGCGGCGGCGCCGGCGCCGGCTTGGGGGCCAACGAAATCTGGGTCATCAACCCGGATCTGACCAAGGTGGACGAAGTTGGTTTCGCCGATCTGATGCCGGCCAGCGGCCACGGAACCGGCGGCTACGTTCACGTCGCCGGGATTGAAGTGTACGGCAGGCCCGTTCCGCGCTGACGTTTCACCGTTCGTTATATTTTCTTCGGAGGCCAGTCAGGTCCACCTGTCTGGCCTCCTTTCGTTCGATCGCCGAATCGAATGGGTGCAGTGTGACTGCTGGGGTTTTGCCGGCGGCCCTGTGCAACCGCTCCGCTGTCCTTCTCGCACATCCCATTGCCCGCGCCTGAGAGCTGGAGTAGACTCGGCTCGATCGCCGGTGGAGGTAGGGGCCGTGTGCCCCCACAAGGGGAGGGTTATTATGATGCATGGCGCGTCCGTTCGATCAACCGTGGGATTTCTAGCCGTAATCGCGCTGGCTTGCAGCGCCTTGGTATTTGCACAGCAGGCTCCGCAGGGACAGGCACAGGGCCAGGGCCGGGGAGGACGCGGCGGCGCAGCCGGCGCGGCTGGTGGTGGCGGGGCCGGGCGCGCGGCGGCAGCGCCGATCGTTTCGGTCATGAAGGTGGAATGGGTACGGCCGGAAGGGCAGACCGGTCAGGTGGCCATCGTCCAGGGAAACGTGGCCGACGCCAACCTGGAACTCAAGAAGTACGGCAAGGCCGCCGCGCAGTTGCTGACCTCCAACACTACCAATCCCTTCGGTACGTGGTCAGGCGAGTGCGAAGGGCCTTTTGCCATCACCTTCCGGCACAAGAGCAACTACCTGGATCTTACCGGCGTCAGCAAGATCCGCTGGCTCGCCCGAACCTCCGGCTTTCACGCGGTTCAGCCCGTGGTGAAACTGGCCGATGGAACCATGCTGATTGGCGAGTTCGCTGCGACCTCGGTCCCCATCGTGGCCCAGTTTGAATTTTCCTTGTCGGGAATGCGCTGGATCAAGCTGGATCCCGAGCGCGTGGTCACCGTCAACGCCGGCGCTCTCAGCGGCGGCGGGCCGAATGAGATCTGGTTCCTGAATCCGGACCTGAGCAAAGTGGACGAAGTGGGCTTTGCCACACTGATGCCCTCCAGCGGCCACGGCAACGGCGGATTCATCAATGTCGCCCAGGTCGAAGTGTACGGCAGGCCCGTGGCGCGTTAGCTCAACGTTCGCGCCACAGCAATCGGCCTCAACAAGCGCCTCGTGCCCGCCCCGGCCCGGTCGGGGCGGACGCGCCTCTTTGCTTTCAGGGTCAGGCGCTGCGGGATCCGTGCCGGACGTCTCGCCGCCCCAATCCGGTGAAAAATCTGATAGAGCATTGGTTCTAATTCACCGGACGATGCGTCAATTCCCGTTTTGAATCAGATCCCCTTCCCAATCTTGCAACACCATGTAGTACAAGGCCTTGAGCCTATAGCCGGGAACATTATTGATTGACAGGAGTTCCTATTCGGTATATTCCTCCGCACAGATGTGAGCATACATTTGGGCCGCAAGTCGTTATCAACGCGGACCTCTTCTGCGTGCTCCTAATTTGGCACCGCGGTTGCTCCGTTTGAGGTCACCACCATGCAAACTCCGCTCATCCCAGTAGCTCCGAAAGCTCAGGCCACCGACCTGGCCGTTCTGATTGTGGATGATGAGAGTTCCACCTGCAGTCTGTGCGCGGAAATCGCGCGTGAGGCAGGGTTGGAAGTGCATTTTGCCGAAACTACCGAAGCTGCGCTGGAATTGCTCGAGCGTACGCCCGTGGATATTTTGCTGACGGACTTGAAGGTTCCCGAATTGGGCGGACTCGAGCTGCTGAAACGGGTGCGCGCCGGCTATCCCCACGTGGCCGCGATGGTGCTGACGCAGTACGGGACCATCGAGACGGCCATTGAGGCTACCCGTCTGGGCGCCCGGGACTACGTCACCAAGCCCTTTCACGTGGAAGAGCTGCGGACCAAGCTGGAGCGGCTGGTGTGCGCCATCGAGCTGGACCAGGAAAATCGCGTGCTGCGCGAGCAGTTGCGCACCCGGCCCGGCTTCGGCGGCCTGATCGGCGTTTCGCCCAAGATGCAGCGCGTTTACAAGATCATCGAAAAAGTCAGCCAGCACAACTACCCGGTGCTCATCCTGGGCGAGAGCGGGACGGGCAAGGAACTGGTGGCCCGCTCCATTCATTTTTGCGGCCCGCGACAGAACAAACCGTTCGTCCCGGTGGACTGTTCCGGGCTGGTGCCCACGCTGATCGAATCGGAGTTGTTCGGATATGTGAAAGGCGCGTTCACCGGCGCCCAGCAGTCCCGTTCGGGCTTGCTGGAGACGGCCAATGGCGGCACCGTGTTTCTTGATGAGATCGGCGACCTGCCGGTGGACCTGCAAGCCAAGCTGCTGCGCGCCCTGCAAGAGCGCGAGATACGTCCCGTGGGTGCGACCGAGCGGGTGCGCATTGACGTGCGCGTGGTCGCCGCCACCCATCGCGACCTGGAATCGGCCATACGCACCGGAGGCTTCCGCCAGGACCTCTATTTCCGGCTGAACGTGGTGCAGCTCAAGCTGCCGCCGTTGCGCGAGCGCAAAAGCGATATTCCGCTGCTGGTCAACACGTTTCTGGAAAAATTCGCTGATCCCCAGCGGCCGCCGCGCACGATTTCCGAGGATGCCATGCGCCGGCTGATGGCCTATGACTGGCCTGGCAACGTGCGTGAACTCGAAAACGCCATCGAGCGCGCCGTGGCCCTGGGGTCGGGGCCGATTCTGCACCTCGCCGACCTGCCCACCAACCTGCAGCACGCCTCCGGCGAGACTCTGCCTGATACCGACGAGCTGGTTCCTCTGGAGGAACTCGAACGCCGCGCCATCTTGCGCGCCTTGCGCGAGACCGGAGGCGATAAACTGGCTGCAGCCAGGCTCCTGGGCATCGGCAAGACCACGCTCTACCGCAAGCTGAAACTGTACAAGACGGCGCCGGCTGGGGAGTAGGTAGCGCCAGCGAAGCTTGGGTTTCAACCGCCGCCTTCCTCATCGCCCTAGCAGCCCGGCGTGAAAATCTCTTTCCGGGAAGATGCCTTCGATGAAGTCTCGGAGTGGGATGCGAGAAGACTGGACTCGATCTCCGGCGTCCGTGAACCTGCTGATTCCATGTGCGTTGGCGATTCATCGAGGGATGGCCATGTCAGTGCATGATTCGGGTTGGGGGACAGGCGATGCCATTCAGCAGAATTCGAACCCACAACCATCGCCTCAAGCTGTGCCCGGGATTATCTTGAGGTCGGCTACCGCAGCGCCGGTCCCAGTCCTGGAGACCCAGGCGGATTGTTCTGTAGCCGGCTGAGCCCCCAAGTCCCAGGAAGAAGAAGCCACTTTGACGACGGAGAAAAGGACGATGCCCTGGCGTGATGAGCCAGCCCCGCGGGCGCTGTTGCGCGGCCGGGCCCAGGCGGAGCAGACGGGGGCGTCCCGCGCCGGCCAGCCAGTTACCCCGTCAAATTCGAGTGCAGAGCTGGCGGACGCTGCCGTCGAGGCGGAAGCGAAGGCCTCGCGGGGCTACGGCGAAACGGAGTCCGAAGCAGACTCCGCCGGGCCGTGGGATGCCGACGCCGCCGCGACCGCGCTCTCGGATTCGGTACCCTGCGGCGTGCTGGTTTTCGGATCCGGCGGCGAATTGCGCGCGGTGAATAGCCAGTTCGCTGAAATCCTGGTACGCGAGAAAAGCGAGTTGTTGGCGCTTGGCCACTTCGACCTGTTGGTCGAACGGCTGTCTGCCGGTTTCGCCGGACCCGCTGCGATGGCCGCCCGCTGGCGCGAACGACGCGAGCGGGGCGAAGCATGCTGGGACGAGATCGAGCTGATATCGCCGGAGCGAAAGAATCTGGAGCGGTTCTCCCGCCCCATCGTGGATCGCCTGGGGCGGCGCGCCGGCTGGATGGAAATCTATCGCGACGTGACCGGTCAGAAGCTGGCCGAGGGCAAGCTATTTCACAGCGAGCGCATGGTGGCGCTGGGACAACTGGTATCCAGTGTCGCGCATGAGTTAAGCAATCCGCTTACCAGTATCCTCGGATATGCCCAGCTCCTGCTGCGGCGGCGCGAAAGCAAGGAGCGCGAGGCGGACGTGCAGCGCATCGTGCAGGAAGCGGAGCGCGCCAGCCGCATCGCCAAGAACTTGCTGCAATTCGCGGGCGGCGCCAAGCCCGAGCGCGCGGCCGTGGACCTCAACGAAGTCGTGCGGCGCGCGCTGGCGCTGCGCGCCCATGAGCTGGGTTTGGAAGGGATCGAAATCCAGCTAGAAATGGACCCGGATTTGCCGCCGGTGCTGGGCGATGCCGCGCAGTTGCAGCAAGTCTTGCTGAATCTGCTGGTGAATTCAGAGCAGGCCATCCAGCACGGCCGGGGCCGCGGACAGATCCGGCTGCGCACTCGCCGCGTTTCCGGTGAACGGCTGGCCGTGGATGTCGTGGACGACGGCCCCGGGATCGCTCCCGAATCACTGCCGCGCATTTTCGACCCTTTCTTCACCACCAAACCCCCTGGGGTGGGCACCGGCCTGGGACTTTCCATCGCCTATGGCATTGCGCACGATCATGGTGGCACCGTCGCCGTGGACAGCCGGCCGGGCTGCGGCGCCGTGTTTACGGTGGAATTGCCGGCCACCTCGGCGCCGCCGCTGCCGGCCAAGTCGTTGTCGCGCGCGGGGCTTCAGACTTTGCCGTCCGGCCGCCGGACGGCAGGCGCAGGACTAGGCCGAAACGACAGAGTGCTGGTGATTGAAGACGAGCCCGCCGTGGCGCGCCTGATTGCCGACGTCCTGGCCGAAGAAGGGCATCGCGCCGAGGTGGTGCTGGACAGCCGCGAGGGGCTCGCGCTCATCGCCAGAAAAGCGTACGGGCTGGTGATCTGCGATCTGCGCATGCCCTATCTGGACGGGCGCGGCCTTTTCCAGGAGTTGCTGCGCCGGGGCCACCCGCTGTGGCGGCGATTCATCTTTGTCACCGGCGACGTGCTCTCGCCGCACGTGGCCGAGTTTCTCAAAACCAGCGGAGCGCCGTATCTGGCCAAGCCGTTCTTCATTGACGAGCTGAAGGAGGTCGTCCACCGCGCGCTCAATCGGGGGGATGCGTCAGCCCCGGCGGTGTCGGCGCGTGCTGCGGCCGTATGGAGCCGCAGCGGCCAGAAAGGACAGCCCGGCCATTGATTATGGATCGCTCCCGAACCGTGCAAATCGTCTGTGCCGACCCCGAGCTGGCCCGCCGCTATCTCCGCGAGCTGGAGCGGGGCGGCGCGTTGTACGAGCTGGTGCTGGCCCTCTCGGCAACGGAGGCGCAGCGGAGTTGCGGTCAGGCCGGGCCGGTGGTCACGCTGTTGGACGAGTCGGCGGTGGCGCCCGGCGAGCCGCTGGCGTCCTTGGCGGCCTTGCTGTGCGAAACAGCTCCGGTCGTCGTGGTCGCGTCCCCGGAACGGCAGGCGGAGCTGGATGGATTCATCACCTCCGGCTGGCTGGATTTTGTCCCTCGCACAGGGGAGTTCGTGCCGGTAGCCACGGGGCTGCTCGAGCGGCGCATGCGGCGGGCCGAATTCGGCCGGAAGACGCCAGCGCCAAGCGAAAGGGAACTGGTGGAAGATTTCGGCGAGCTGTTGCGCCACGAAGTGAACAACCCGCTCACGGGAATCCTGGGGAACGCCGAGCTGCTGCTGGCGCGGCGCGACCGGCTGCCGCCGGCCGCCGTCGAGCGCCTGGAAACCATCGCGGAACTGGCCGTGCGCCTGCGCGAGACGGTGCGCCGGCTCAGTCACACCTGGCAAGAGCGGCACGACCAAGTGCCCTCGGCGTAAACTTCGCGCCCCGCCCGGCTGTTCAGTTGCGCGGAGCGGAGGCCGGCCGGAAGCGCGCACTAAAGTGGCGGAGGAACGGCGCCTGCTGGGTGATTTCCAGGCCGCGAATTTCGGCGCGGCGGCGCCACACCTCGAGGACGACTTCCACCACGTAGTCAATATGGCTCTGCGTATAGACTCGGCGCGGAATGGCCAAGCGCACCAGGTCCATCGCGGCGTGCTCACCGAACATGAGCGTGCCAATCTCCACCGAGCGGACGCCGCCCTCGACGTACAGCGCCCCGGCCAGCGCCACGCCGGGAAACTGCGCGGGCGGAACGTGCGGAAGGAAGGCCCGCGCGTCAATATACACGGCATGCCCGCCGGGCGGCTGCACGATGGGCACGCCTTCACGCGCGATGTGTTCGGCCAGGTAGGCGGTTGAAGCGATGCGGTAGCTCAGATACTCTTCGTCGAGCACCTCGTTCAATCCGACCGCGATGGCCTCCAGGTCGCGGCCTGCCAGGCCGCCATAGGTCGGAAAGCCTTCCGTAAGGATCAGAAGATCCTTTTCTTGCTGCGCCAGCAGATCGTCATTGGTGCCGAGAAAGCCGCCGATGTTCGCGAGACCGTCTTTTTTCGCGGACATCGTGCATCCGTCGGCATACGAAAACATTTCTTGGGCGATTTCGCGCGGCGTCTTGTCCGCGTAGCCCGGCTCGCGCAGCTTGATGAAGTAGGCGTTTTCGGCGAACCGGCAGGCGTCGAGATAAAGAGGGATGCCATGCCGGGCGCAGATTGTCTTCACCGCGCGGATGTTGGCCATGGAGACGGGCTGGCCGCCGCCGGAGTTGTTGGTGATGGTCAGCATCACCAGCGGGATGCGCTCGCGCCCTTCGCGGCTGATCAAATCCTCCAGGCGGGTGGTGTCCATATCACCCTTGAACGGATGCACCAGCGCCGGCTGGCGCGCTTCCGGGACCGGCAAGTCCACGGCTTGCGCGCCGCAGAACTCGCAATTGGCGCGGGTGGTGTCGAAATGCGTGTTGTTGGGCACGATGCTGCCTTTCTTGCACATCACGGTAAACAGAATCCGCTCGGCGGCGCGTCCCTGGTGGGTGGGGATGACGTGGCGGAAACCGAAAATGCCCTGCACCGCCGCGCGAAAGCGCTCAAAGCTCACGGCGCCGGCGTACGATTCATCGCCGCGCATCATGGCCGCCCACTGTTCGGTGGACATGGCGGCCGTGCCGGAATCCGTGAGCAAGTCAATCAGAATCGCGTCCGAAGAGATCAGAAACAGATTGTAGCCGGCGGTCTCCAGCAAGCGGCGGCGCTCTTCGGGTGTGGTGCGGCGAATCGGTTCGACGCTCTTGATGCGGAAGGGCTCAATGATGGTCTTGTGCATGGGCGCCTCGAGCAGGGATGAGCGCTGAGGGAAATCATAGACCAGTAGAGCGCGCGCACGGGGCAATCTCGCGGCCCTGGCTGCCAGGAAGGCAACGGCTCCCCTTGATGTCAGGCGCGGAAGAGGACTTCTTCGCGCTGGAAGAGCCAGATGGCCACGGCCAGAGCGGCCGAGGCGTAGGCGCAGGAAGAGGCAAAGATCAGAACGATGTAATCCCAGTGATAGGTGCCGGCGACGATCTCTTTACTGACCAGGCTGGTATTGAGCACGGGAATAAGAGAGAGCGCGGCGTTCAGCTCGACGCCAGGCAGGACGGAAACAATCGCCGGGAGCACGATGGTGATGGTCAGCGGCGAGAGATAGCTTTGCGCTTCCTTGTAACTCTTGGCGAAAAGCGAGATGGCCAGCAGCGCTGCCGAGAAAAGCACCGCCAGCGGCACCACCATCAGGAAGACGGCCGCCATGGCCCGGAAGCTGATCTGCAGCGGGAAGGCCGCTCCGCCGAACTGCTCCAGGGTCTGCAGCAGCCCGCGGCCGGCCTCGAACGTGACTCCCATGGAAATCATGGAGAGCGCGGCGCTGAAGAGCGAAGCCGTCAGGACCATCAGGAATTTGCCCAGCACCAGGTGCACGCGCGAGACCGGGCTGCACAGGATGGTTTCCATGGTGCCGCGTTCCTTTTCGCCCGCGGTCAGATCCATGGCCGGATACATGGCCCCGGTCAGGCACAGCACAATGACGAAGTAGGGAACCAGGCCGCCCAGGACCGTGCCGCTGACTTTTTCAGGAGGAGCTACGTTCTGCTCCTCGACACGGAACGGTTCGACCAGGCTGTCGGGGAGCTGGCGCGCCGCCAGACGCTCGCGCACGGTCCGCTCGCGGAAGTCGCGGAAGAATCTCTGCAGGCGGCCGGCGCCGAAGCCGGAGCGCAGCTCGCCCGAGTACATGTAAATGCGCACGGTGGGAATCTCTCCGCGCTCGATGGCGGCATCGAAGTCGCGGGGGATCTCGACGGCGGCGCGAATCCGCTTGTTTGAAATCTGGTCGGCATAGTCGGGCCGGGCGGGAACCACCTGGATTTCTCCCAGCGCTCGCAGCGCAGCCAGCACCCTGGGAGAATCCTGGCCTCCCAGAACCATCACTTCCGGAATTTCCTGCATGGCCTGGCCCAGCAACATGGCCGAGAGCACGCCCAGGCCGACGGTGAGCAGCGGCATCAGCAGGATCGGCACGGCGATCATGGAGACGACCGTGCGGCGGTCGCGCAAGGAGTCAATCAGCTCTTTGTGATATACGACGCCGATATTGCGCGCGCTCATGCTTCCACCGCGCTGACGAAAATCTCTTCCAGGTCGCGCTGCTGGTAGCGGACGCGCAGCGCCGCCAGCGGGCCTTCGGCCAGCAGCCGGCCCTGGTGAATGATGCCGATGGTGTCGCAGAGCTTTTCGGCTTCGCTCATCACGTGCGTGGAGAAGAGCACGGTTTTCCCCTGGGAGCGGCATTCGCGGATGAAGGCGACGATGGCCCGCGCCGTCATGACGTCCAGGCCCAAGGTGGGTTCGTCAAAGATCATCACCGGGGGATCGTGCACCAGCGTGCGGGCGATGGAAACTTTCTGTTTCATGCCTGTGGACAGCGCCTCGCAGCGGCGCTCGCCGAAATCAATCTCCAGGCGCTCGAATACAGCGTCCACGCGCCGGCGAAGCTCCGGGCCGCCGAGTCCGTGCAGGCGGCCAAAGTATTCGGCCATTTCCCGCGCGGTCAGGCGGCCGTAGAGGGCGGTGGCGGCGGAAAGAAAGCCGATGTTCGAGCGCACCCGCTGCGAATCGCGGCGGATATCGTGGCCGGCCACTCGCGCGCTGCCGGTCGTGGGCGCGAGAATGGTGGCCAGCATGCGCAGCGTGGTGGTCTTGCCGGCGCCGTTGGCTCCCAGCAGGCCGTAGACTTGTCCGGGCTCGCAGCGGAAGCTGACCCCGTCCACGGCGCGCACCACGCCGCGCCGGGGGCCGCGGAAATGCTTGCTGAGGTTTTCGGCTTCAATCACGGCGCATGGCTACCAGTTGGCATACGATTCGTCCCGGCACCGTGGAGTTGCCAGCCGGAACCGCGGAAGAACACCCTGCGGCAGCGCGCCAGCTCAACCCTTGTGGCAGTTGGGGCACTGCTTGGCGTCGAAGTTCTCCGCGGCCACCCGAAACATGTTGTTGCACTGGATGCAGACGCGGTGCAACGGGCGTTTCGGTGCGCGCGAAGGTTCGGCCGGCCGGTGCTGTTCGGATGTGTCTCGGGCTTCGGTCATGGGCCGATTCTACCACACGCTGTGACGCGCAGACGCGGGTAAGACGCCACCCCCGCCGTCGTGGCCCGGCCGAGTAGCATTCGTGGCGCCCTTGGCGGGTAGTGTTCACTGGCCCGCGAGGTCGTTTGCAGATACACTTTGTGGGAACGGGGGAATTCCAGCAAATGAAGAGGGAGACGGCCAGGTTATGGCGGGGATGCTGAGCCGGCGAGCGTGGGTGATTCTGGGACTCGTCGTGGTGTCCCTCGGTGGATTGCTGTATCTGAACGGGCGGCGCCCGGCGCCGCTGGTGCGAGTCGTGAAGGTGGTCCGCGCAGACCTGAAGTCCATGATCTCCAGCAACGGCAAAGTCGAGCCGGTGGCGCCGCAGACATTGCGGGCGCGATTTGACGGCTTCGTGAGCCGTGTGGTAGCTGTCGAGGGAAAAAGCGTGCGGTCCGGCGAGCTGCTGTTGACCCTGGACGATACACAGGTGCGGGCGCAGCTCGAGCAGGCCCGAGCGCAATTGGCAGCCGAGGAAGCGGACCTGCGCGCCGCCGAGGCCGGCGGCCGCGCCGATGAACTCGCGCGCCTGGCGGGGGATCTGCGAGCCACCGAGGCGCAGCGGGACCTGTTGCAGCGCCAGTGCGACGCCTTGACCAAGCTGGTCGCGGAACGAGCGGCGACTCAGGACGAACTGGAAAGAACCCGGACGGCGCTGGAGCGGGCCAAGGCCGACGTGGATCACCTGCGAAAGTCCAGGGAGCAGTTTGAGCAGCAGGTGGGATTGGACCGGGAGCGACTGGCGCTTTCGGTCGGGCACTGGCGGGCGCAGGTGAAAGATTTCCAGGAGAAGGTCAACTCCGCGCGGGTGGTGGCTCCGGCGAGCGGCGTGCTTTTTTCGCTTCCGGTGCGCGAACGGGACTTTGTCCGCACCGGGGACCTGCTGGCGGACCTAGCAGATTTGCGAAACCTTCGGGTGCGGGCGTTTGTAGATGAGCCGGAGCTGGGCGGGCTGGAGCTGGGGCAGGCGGTGGAGGTGACCTGGGAAGCCCTGCCGGAGCGCACTTGGACCGGTCGCACGGAGGCAGTTCCGCAACAGGTGGTGGCTCGGGGCTCCCGCAACGTGGGCGAGTTGCTGTGCTCAATTTCCAACGACCGGATGGAGCTGAAACCCAACACTACGGTGAATATCCGCATCCAATTAAGGGAGCGAAGGAGCGTCCTGGCAGTCCCGCGCGCCTCGGTCGAGGTGGCCGGTGCGCGTTACTATCTCTATTTTGTGGAGGGAGAACGCTTGCGGCGTAGGGAGATCAAGGTGGGCATCTCCAACGATACCCAGTTCGAGATTGTGGACGGAGCCATGGAGGGTGACGCGGTAGCGTTGCCCGGGGACGTTGCGCTCCAGGACGGTTTGGTGGTGCAGGTGGACTCTGCGCAATGACCCGACTGGCTGCCAATGCGCGCCTGCGGCGTTCTGCGGCGGGCCTTTTGCTCGTATTTCTCTGTGGGGCTCTGTCGCCGGCCTTGGCGGCCGTGGAGAACGACCTTCCGCCGCAACTGGCTCAGCTCCACAACGCCGGGCGGTATCGGGAACTGGTGCAGGCGCTGCAAGCGGCTCTGGAAACGCAGGCTCAGTCCGCCGCGCTTCACTACTGGCTGGGCCGCTCGCTCTACGAGTTGCGCGATTACAACCGGGCCATGTCCAGCCTGGAGCGCGCCACCCAACTGGCGCCGGACCGCTCCGAATACCACAACTGGTACGGCAAAGCGTGCGGACGCCGGGCGCAAGAAGTTAATCCGTTCAGCGCATTTTCGCTGGCGCGCCGGACGCACCGGGCATTTCAGACGGCGGTGCGGCTGGCGCCGACCAATGTCGAGGCCCAGCGCGACCTCATCCGCTATCTGCTGAACGCACCGGGGTTCCTTGGCGGCGGCGAGCAGGAGTCGCTGAAGCAGATCCAGGCGCTCAGCGTGGTGGATGCGGTGGACGGAATGCTGGCGCGCGCCGAGTATTTCGCGACGCGCAAGAAATTCGATCAGGCCGGCGCGGAATACGAAAAGCTCTTGCAGACCGACGTCCGGCGAATCGGCGTGCATATGGAGATTGCCGAGTACTATCGCGACCGCGGGGACGCCGCGCGCATGCAGGCTGCGGTAGACGCCGCCGCGGGACTCGGCCCCAATGATACGCGCCTGGAGTACTACCGTGGCGTGGCCTTGGTCCTGGCGAAGCAGAATCTGGCCGACGCCGAGAAACATCTGCGCACTTATCTCCAGTCCGTTCCCGACGGCTCGCAGGTGCCCTCGCATTCTTCGGCGCACGAATGGCTGGGGAAGCTGTATGAAGCCGAAGGCAAACGGGACCAGGCAGCCGCGGAGTATCAGGCGGCACTGGCGCTGAATCCCCGAAGCGACGACGCTCGCAAAGGCCTGGAGCGGGTCCGCAGGAAATAGCGGCCGGCGTTGGCAGCCGGGTTCTAAGTGCGGTTGAGCTCCCTCCGGCGGGACTCCCCTGAACTCCTCTGTTATAGTCAAACCCAGGCGTTTCAAGAGGCGGGCATATCGTGAAGAAAGAGACCTGGCGCGTGGCTTTGGAGGCCCTCTGGGCCAATAAGCTGCGGGCGTTCCTGACCACCCTCGGTGTGGTGATTGGCAGCGCGTGTATCGTCCTGGTGTTCACCGTGGCGGTGGCGGGCCGCCAGGTGGTGCTCGGACAGATCGAGGCCGTCGGGTCGAATCTGGTTTACGCGCACTACGAAGTCAATCCGCAAGAGGCCGTGGTCATCGGTAACGAGATCACGCTCGCCGACATGAATGCCGTTCAGGCGTCACTTTCCGGGGTGCAGGCGGTGGCCGGCAGCACCCGCAGTATTCCCACGACGGTCGCCAGCAGCGGCGCGGAGTACCGGGCCACGCTGGTGGGAGTGACCGAAGGCTTTCAGTCCATCCGCAACCTGCTGGTGCTGCAGGGCCGGTTCCTGGACTCCGTGGACATGCGCTCGCGCAGCAAGGTCGGCCTGATCACGGAAGAGCTGGCCCGGGTCGCTTTCCCGAACAGCGATCCGGTGGGAGCGAGACTCCGCGCCGGCGAGCTGAGTTTCACGGTGGTGGGCGTATTTCGGGAGCGGGTGGCGACGTTTGGCCTGTCGGAGATCCAGCGCTACACGATGCTGGTCCCGTTTACGTTGATGCGTTACTACAGCGGGGACGATTCCGTAGGCGTCCTGTACGCCCAGGCCGGCGCTCCCGAATTCGTGATTCCGCTGACCCGCCAGGTCGAGGTGCTGCTCCGCAACCGGCATCCGGGAGGCACCTACGTTGTGGAGAATCTCGGGGGCGTCCTGAATGCCGCGCGAACCATCAGCACCGCGCTGACCATCGTCCTGCTTTTGGTGGGCGGGATCGTCTTGTTGGTGAGCGGCATCGGCATCATGAATATCATGCTGGTGACGGTCACCGAGCGAACGCGCGAAATCGGCGTGCGCAAAGCCATCGGCGCGCGCCGCAGCGAGATTCTCTACCAGTTCCTGATCGAAGCCGGGGTGATCAGCAGCATCGGTTCGCTGTTCGGCATCCTGATTGCCCTGGTTATTCCAGTGCTCGTGCGGCCGCTGCTTCCCGGCGATCTGCAAGTCCCGGTACCGTGGCCATCGGTGGCGCTGGCCTTCGTCGTGGCTTGCTCGGTCGGCCTGTTCTTCGGCTATCTGCCGGCCAACAAGGCGGCGCGGCTTCCGCCCACCGAATCGCTGCGCTATGAGTAGGCCCCGGCGACGCAGGGGCGGCTGGCAAGTCCAATCTCATCCACAAGAAGTGGCACAAAAAGGGGAAACCATGAGGACGCACAACGGTACCAGCGTGGCGCGGATCACTCACGTGATGGCGGCGGTGGCCCTGGCGGGACTGGGGGCGGCCGGCGGCGTGGCGTGGGCCCAGCAGCAGCCGGCGGCCCAAGCCCAGCGGCTGACGCTTAGGCAGGCGGTCGCGCAGGGCGTCGAACGCAGCCGCGAGGTGGCGCTGGCCCGGCTGCGCTACGAAGCCGCCCAACGCGAAGCCGGGCTCAGCCGTTCCCAGTTTCTGCCCAATCTCTACGCCGGATCAGGCGCCGCCTATTCGAGCGGATTCCCGCTGGCGGCCGGCGGCGGCGCGCCGGCCCTGGTGAGCGTCACCTACAATCAGGCGTTGTTTGACCCACTGGCCCGCAGCGAGGTGCGCGCCGCCGAGCAGCGCCAGGAGCAGTTGCGGCTGGCGCTTGACGTTGCTCGCGACGCTGTGATTGTGCGCGTCGCTTCGGCATATCTCGAACTGGCCAAGGTCCGTCGTTCGCGCGAACTGGTGCTCCGCGAACGCGAAAGCGCCGCGCGGATATTGGCCTTCACCCGGCAGCGCGCCGAGGCCGGCCTCGAGCTGCCTATCGAAGTGACGCGCGCGCAGTTGACCGCTGCGCGAATCGAGCAGAGCATCGCGCGGCTCGAGGACCGCGAGGATTCGCTGGCCGAGCAGTTGCGCAACGATCTCGGAATCGGGCCGGACCAGCCACTGGATGTCGCGGCGGAGGATCTTCCGGCGGCGGGCGAGCCGGACGCCGGGCTGCTCAACCAAGCCGTGCAGAACAGTCTTGCCGTAAGGCAGGCTGCTTCGGAGCGCGAGGCCATGGCCGCGCGGCTCAGGGGCGAACGTGGCAGCCGCTGGCCGACGTTTTCGGTCACCGGCCAATACAACGTCCTGGCCAAGTTCAACGACTACGATGTTTTCTTCAATAAGTTCCAGCGGAATAATTTCGTGGCGGGCGTGCAAATCAGGATTCCCATCTTCGCCGCGCGTACTTCGGCCGGCGTGGCTGCTGCGCAAGCCAACCTGGCCGCCGCCGAAATGGCCGTCGAGGCCAAACGCAGCGAGGTCTCTCTCGATGTGCGCCACAGGGCCCGGCAGGGCCGGGAGACGGATACGGCCCGCGAAGTGGCCCGCCTGGAACTCGAACTGGCGCAGCAAAGCCTGGGCGTGCTTCAGGCGCAATTTAACGAGGGCCGCGCCAGCCTGCGGGACCTCGAGGCCGCGCAACTCGAGCAGAACGATAAGTGGCTCGCTTTTCTGGACGCCGATTTCGCGCGCCAGCAAGCCCAACTCGAGCTAATGCGCGCAACCGGGCAGGTGGCCCAACTGGTGCAGTGACGCGCCCCCCGCGCCCCCGGCGGTTGACGGGTGCGCCATGCCCGAATTAAAGTAATCAACGGGTCGTGATTTTCCTTTGGTCAGTGACCAGGCCGGATCACGGCCCGTCGCTGTCTCCTCCCTCGGCTGGGAGGTCGTACAATCGGTAGTACGTCAGCCTCTGGAGCTGATTATCCTGGTTCGAGTCCAGGCCTCCCAGCCAATCCTGATCCGATCCGTATCGGTAGACGAGCCCGGCGCATTCCTGGCGGGCCTGCGCTTGCCGGCGGGGTTACTTCGTTTGCAGGAGTTGGTTCGTCGCGGCGACTATGTGCCGCGCCGAGATGCCGAAGGCGTCGAGCAGCTCGTTGGCCGGGCCCGAATGCGGCACGCGATCTACGGCCAGACGGCGCACGGCCGTGAGCGGCACGCCGGCATCGCAGAGCGCGGCGATCACGCCTTCACCTAGGCCCCCTTCGGCGTAGTGATCCTCGACGGTAATCAGCCGGCCGCCAGTGGCGCGGACGTTTGCGGCCAGTGCCGCGACATCGAGAGGCTTGACGCAGTAAAGATCAATCACTCGGATGCTGGTGCCCTTGGCTTGGAGTTGGTCGCCGGCATTGAGCGCTTCGTAAAGCGTCATGCCCGCTGCAATCACGGTCAGGCGATCGCCCGCGCTCTGCCGCAGCACCTTCAAGCCGGGCACCGGAAACTTTTCGTCCGCTGCATACAGCACCGGTGTCTTGGGCCGCGTGGTACGCAGGTAGCAGATGCCCGGACGGCGCGCAGCCTCGGCCGTCAAACGCTCGGTGCAGACGGCGTCTGCGGGATAGAGCACGGTGGCGCCGGGGATGGCGCGAAACATGGCCAAATCCTCGAGACCCATCTGCGACGGGCCGTCTTCGCCGATGGAAACGCCGCAGTGCGAGCCGCAGAGATTGATGTTGCTGCGGCTGATGGCGGCCATGCGCACCTGATCGTAAGCGCGCGAGAGAAAGCAGGCGAACGAAGCCGCGAACGGTACCAGGCCCTGCGCCGCCATTCCCACGGCTACGCCCACCAGATTCTGTTCCGCGATGTAACTCTGAATGAGCCTGTCCGGAAAGGCCTTTTCGAGCGTTTCGGAGAACGTCGAGTTCTTCACGTCGGCGTCGAGTGCATAAACCTTCGGGTGCACGGCCGCCAGTTTGCGCAGGCCCGTGCCATAAGCCTCTCGCGAAGCCACCATCTGGCCGATCTTGTACTCGGGAGCGGCGGGAGTGGGAAAATCAGCAGGCACGGGCAGTGACGTACGCGCGCAGGAGCGGCCGTCATCTTTGGCGATGGCGAGTGCGGGCCCGATTTCGGCCAGCGCCTTCTCGAGTTGTTCGGCAGAGAGCGGCTTGCCGTGCCAGTTGTCTTGATCCGCGAGAAAACTGATGCCGTGTCCTTTCTCGGTGCGCGCGATGATAGCGTAAGGCTTGCCGCGCGCGGCCTGGGCGCGGTCGAGTGCGTCAACCACAGCGGCCATATCGTGGCCATCAATGACCTCCGCCGCCCAGCCCTGCGACTCGAATTTGCGGCGATAAACGTCGCAATCGTGGCGATACATGGTGCGGCTGCTCTGCCCCAGCGCGTTGACGTCGGCCAGGACCACCAGATTATCGAGCTGGCGGGACGCAGCGAACGCTGCTGCCTCCCAGATGTTGCCCTCGGCCATTTCACCGTCGCCCAGCAGCACATACACGCGCGCGTTGGATCTTTCCAGGCGCGCGCCCAGCGCCAGCCCGGCGCCGACCGAAAGGCCTTGGCCCAGCGAGCCCGTGGCGGCATCCACCCCCGGGACCAGGGGCGTGGGATGGCCTTCCAATTCGCTGGAAAATTGCCGCAGAGTCATGAGGCGCGAAATCGGAAACACTCCCGCTTCGGCCAGCGCGGCATAGAGAATGGGCGCGGCATGCCCCTTCGATAGCACAAAACGGTCGCTCGCCAGCGAATTAGGATTCGCGCGATCGAATTTCATGGCGTGAAAGAAGGTGGCCGCCACCAGCTCCGCCGCCGACAGGCACGAGGTGGGATGACCGGAGCCCGCAGCCGTGGTCATGCGCAGCGAGTGAATACGCAGACGACGAGCCTTCTCGCGGATCTGTTCCAGCGATGTCGGCGCAGGCACTCGGGATCCGGTAGCGGTCATTGAAGTTCCTTCCGAGTCGAATCGGCGCCAGCGGCGCCGCAGGCATTGTACCGAACCCGCGTCGCGCACGCGATTGCAATCCGGGTGGCGCGAGGCCGGCCAGGTTGCTCTTGGCCCTTCCTGCAACGAAAGACGATATTGTCCATTGCAAGCGCGGCCGGATTCGGCGAAACTATAGCTCCGTCGCGAGTCGCGCGTGATGCGCCGTGAGTGAGGATCACACAGGTTTCTCTTCGCTCTGCCTCTCCCCCCGAGGCCGGCCGGACCCCGCGAGAATCCAAACGGAAATTGCAATTATCGAGGAATGCCTCAGATGAATGAGAACATAGGTGAGCTTCTCGCTCCGGCGCGATTGATGATGACCCCGGGGCCGTGCTCGATTGATCCGCGGGTCTATCGCGCGCTTTCCACGCCGTTGGTCGGTCACATGGATCCCTGGTTTACGGAAATGATTGGCGAGGTGCAGACGCTTCTCCGCCGGGCTTTCCAGACCGACAACCGCGTCACGTTTCCGTTGTCGGCTTCCGGTTCGGGCGGCATCGAAGCGGCGGTGGTGAATCCGCTGGAACCAGGTGACGAAGCCATCATTGCGATCAACGGTTCATTTTCCGAGCGCATGGCCATTATCGCCGCGCGCACGCCCTCCACCATTCATCGCGTGGAGGCGCCGTTCGGCCGCACCGTGGATCCCGAAGACGTTCGCCGCGCGGGCAAGGGGCGCAAAATTAAGTTTATCGGCGTGTGCCACGGTGAGACTTCGACCGGCGTGATCACGCCGCTGGATGGTTTTCGCAAGGTCGCCGACGAGCTGGGCGCGCTGCTGGTGGTGGACGCCGTGGCCACGCTGGCCGGCGTGCCGCTGGCCGTGGACCGGCAGGGAATTGACTTGTGCTTCAGCGGCACGCAGAAAGCGATTAGCGCGCCTCCCGGCATGTCGCCGATTACCGTGGGCCCGCGCGCGGAAGAGGTTTTGCGCAACCGCAAGACCCCGGTGCAGAGCTGGTACTTTGATCTGACCACGGTCATGAACTTCTGGGGCAAGGACCGGACCTATCACCACACCCCGCCGATTTCCATTGTGTTCGCACTGCGCGAGGCCCTGCGCATTGTCTTCGAGGAAGGGCTGGAGGCCGGCTGGCAGCGCCACCGGCAGAACCAGCAGGGTCTTATCGCCGGCCTGGAGGCCCTGGGCTTGGAACTGTTTGTGCCGAATGCCGAGGACCGGCTGCCCACGGTGACCAGCGTCCACGTCCCCGCCGGTCTCGATGACCTGCGCGTGCGCCGGCAGTTGCTTAACGAATTCGGCATCGAGATTGCCGGAGGCATCGGCCCGCTGAAACACAAGATCTGGCGCGTCGGCTTGATGGGCTACGTAAGCCAGGCCAAGCACGTGCTCCTTTTCCTCGCCGCGCTCGAAAAAGTGCTTCTGGAGTGCGGTTTCCGCGTTTCTCCCGGAGCCGGCGTCGGCGCCGCGGTGCACAGCTATTCGCAGGCGGAAGAGGCTGCGGCCTCCCGGCGCAATTGACGAGGGCGGGGGAGCGAGCAGTGCCGGCGCGCGTGAACATTCCCAATCGGGGGCCGATGAGCCAGTTCGTCGGCCCTTTCGATGTCTCCTCCAAGCTGACTGACGAGGTCCATCACGTCCGCTTCTCTCATCTGTGGAACGCCATTTCTACGCGCCACAGCGACACCGTGGACACCAAGTTTTTTGTAAACGGGCGCGGCGTCATTGTGGCCCTGGCGCACACCGGCTTGGTTCGGTTTGCAGCAGCAGCCGGCCGCAACCTTTCGGATCGGGAAGCGAGCTTCGTGGCGGCAGAGTTTCTTCGCGCGCGGCTGCAGGAGGAAGACGAACGGCCGCTCTATGACGTCTCCGGCGACGAGGTGCTGGGGCTGATTCAAAAGCTGGGCATCGGCTGACGGGTGCGGGCTGTACTTGCAGCCCGCTCTGAAAACGGGACCAATCCGTTTCTGGCGGTCAGGCGTCGGAAAGAGATTCGTCAAACCCGGCAGGATCGCTTCGCGGCGCCTCGCGCACTTCTCCGGCTTCCAGCAGGGCGCCGCAATCCAGACACTCGACGTATTCGGCGTCGTTGTCCTTGGCGACGAGCCGCGTGCGACCGTGCTTGCAAGCAGGTGTCTCGCCCATACTTTATTGCGACGATAATACCACGCCGGCGCGCCGCCACCCGCTCGGGGCGGTTCCCCACGTTTCGCCGATTGACAAAGTAGGGCCAGAGAAGGTATCGCAGATGGGGAGGCCCAGCCGTCCCATGCCAGACATCCGCCGAACGGAGCGCTTGAGCGTCGCCTTATTCTACGGCGTGGTACTGCTCTTGGCGGGTCTCGTCTACCTGATGGTCAGGCCCTTTCTTGTTCCGTTGGGATGGGCGGCCGTGCTCGCCGTCCTGTTCTATCCCTGGTACAGCCGCCTGGCCGCGCGCTGGGGGTCGACCTGGGCTGCGCTGGCGGGCACCGCCGGCGTGACCGTGATTCTGATTGTGCCCGCTCTTTTGCTGATGTCTTTGGTCATACGGGAGGGATTGGACGCGCTTCAGGGCCTGCAGGATGCCGTAGCCGGCGGCCAATTCGATTGGGTGAACCGCGCCTGGGCTTGGCTATCGGAGCGGCTAGGCCAGTCCGGCTCGGACCTGCCGACGCTGCTGCGCGAGAGCGCAGGCCGCGCGAGCGCGCTTCTTGCCGGGCAGTTGGGCGCGGTCCTGCGCAACGTGGCTCTGTTTTTTCTCAGTCTGTTCGCTACCCTGTTCGCCCTGTTCTATTTCTTTCGGGACGGCCATGCCATGGTCGCGCGTCTGGGCCGCGCGCTTCCATTTGAGACCTCCACCAACGAGCAGATCCTTGAGGATGCGCGAAACCTCATACACGCCAGCGTGACCGTGGGCTTGCTCATCGCCGCGATCCAGGGATTCCTGGGTGGGGTGGCGTTCGCTCTGGTGGGAATTGGCTCCCCGGTCTTTTGGGGCACGGTAATGGCGTTTCTATCGCTCCTGCCCGTGATCGGCACCTGGCCCGTGTGGATTCCGGCCGTGGTGTGGCTGTTTCTGACGGGACACACGGGGAGAGCACTGGTACTGCTGGCGCTGTGCGCCGGGGTGGTGGGAAACGTTGACAACGTCCTGCGCCCGCTGCTCATCAGCGGACACGCCAGGTTGAGCGGCTTGATCGTGTTTGTCAGCGTCCTGGGTGGCGTAGCCGCGTTCGGAATGCTCGGTGTGATTCTGGGGCCGATTGTCTTTGCCACGGCGACTTCCGTTCTGGACGTTTACACCCGGCAGGACCGGCCGGCCTGAGGCCCGGCGGGCGTTATCGTTTCCGCGCACTCCGATTGGGTGCTCTGGCCGACTGTGCTAGAGTAGCGCGCCTGGATATTCGTGATGGCCACCAAACCCGCAACGCAGTTCTTTGAGCTCCTGCCCGAGCAGCTTCGCTGGCGGTGTGATCCGGAGCGCATTCCCTACGAAAACACGGCACAGGCCGAACCCATCGAGGGGCCTCCGGGGCAGGAGCGCGCGCTGCGCGCACTGCGCATGGGCGTCGAGCTGGCCGCGCCGGGCTATAACATTTTTGTCTGCGGGCTTTCCGGAACCAGCCGCGGCGGCATGATCCAGCGCATGATCGAGGAGCTTCAGCCGCGGACCACACCCTCTCCCGATCGTTGTTACGTCAACAATTTCAAGAACACCGACCGGCCTCGCCTGCTCACTCTGCCCCGCGGCCAGGCCAGCGGCTTCAAAAAGGACATGCAATCCGGCATCGAATTCTTGCGCCGGCGCATTCCCCAGGTGTTCGAGGGAGAACCGTTTCAGCGGCAGAAGAGCCGGATCGTGGACCGCTATACCGCGCGCGAAAAAGAGCTGATGGACGATTTCACGCGGCGCATCGCGCGCGAGCAGTTTGCCCTGGGACACATGCAGGTGGGCGCCGTCGCGCTGCCGGAGATTTTCCCGGTGCTCGACGGCCAGATGGTCCCCATTGAAGACATTCCCAAGCTCGTTCACGAGGGCAAGCTGGATTCGGCGGTGGCCCAGGGGCTGGAGCGCAAGTACGAACAGTTCCGCCAGGAGTTCACCGTCGTCTATCGCAAGACCCTGACGCTTTCCCGCGAGCTGGCCAGTGAGCTGAGCTACCTCGAACAGGAAGCCGCCTCGGTCTTGGTGGACGGGTTCATCGAGGAGCTCAAGGAAAAATACGCGGTGCCGCAGGCTTCCGAGTACCTCGAGGAGGTGCGCCACAGCATTCTGGATAACCTCGAGCCCTTCAAGGAGCGCGAAGGCGAAGAGGAGCCCGCCGGTGGCGGCCCCCCCATCGAGGGTCCGCCCAAGCCCCCCTCCTCCGAGCGCGATCCGTTCCGTGTATACGGCGTCAACGTCTTGCTGGCGCACAACCAGGAGGATGCCTCCCCGGTCATTTTCGAGACCACTCCCAGCCACCCCAATCTCTTCGGCACCATCCAGCGCAGTTACGATTCGCGCGGCGTGTGGACTTCGGATTTCATGGACCTGCGCGCCGGCTCGGTATTGCGCGCCGACGGAGGCTTCCTGATTATGTACGCCCTCGAGGCGCTGGCCGAGGCCGGCGTGTGGAGAGCGCTCAAGCGCACCATGAATCATTCCAAGCTGGAGATTCAGCCGCTGGAACTGCTGTTTCCGTTCGGGGCCTCCGCGCTCAAGCCGGAACCGATTGACCTCACCGTCAAAGTGATCCTGATCGGTGACCGCAATCTCTACGAAGTGCTTTACTCCTACGAAGAGGAGTTTAAGAAAATTTTCAAGGTGCGCGTCGAGTTCGACGAAGAAATGGAGATGAGCGACGACGTGATCCGCCAGTATAGCGGGCTGCTGCGCAAGTTGTGTGAAGACGAGGGGCTTTGCCCGCTCGACCGCACCGCCGTCGCCGGAATCATCGAGTATGGAGTGCGTCTGGCCGGGCGCCGCAATAAGGTGACCGCCCGATTTCCTGATCTGGCCGACCTGGCGCGCGAGGCCTGCTACGTCGCGCGACAAACGGGCGAAACCCCCGTCACCGCCGCTCACCTGCGCGGCGCCCGGCGAGCCCGCATCGAACGGCACAACCTGATCGAGACCAAAATCCGCGAGATGATCGCCGAAGGCACCCTGCTGATTGACACTCAGGGCGCCCGTCCTGGACAGGTCAACGGCTTGACCGTTCTCGAAATCGGCGGCTACGCCTTTGGAAAGCCGGTGCGCATCTCCGCCTCGGCCGCCCTGGGTAAGGCCGGACTCATCAACATCGAACGCGAGGCCAATCTGAGCGGGAGGCTGCACGACAAGGGAATGCAGATCATCGCGGGCTATATGCGCTCGCAGTTCGCGCAAGACAAGCCGCTCTCTCTGGCGGCCAGCCTCTGCTTCGAGCAGTCCTATTCCGGTGTGGACGGCGATAGCGCCAGCGTCGGCGAAATCTACGCCCTGCTCTCGGTTCTGGCAGGCCTGCCGTTGCGCCAGGATATCGCCGTCACCGGCTCCGTCAGCCAGCAGGGTGATATCCAGCCCATCGGCGGGGTCAACGAGAAAATTGAAGGATTCTTCGATGTCTGCCGCATCGCCGGACTCACTGGCACCCAGGGAGTTCTCATCCCGGAAGAAAACGTTGAAGACCTCATGCTGCGAGACGACTTGATCGAAGCCGTGGCCGCCGGAAGGTTCCACATCCACCCGCTGGCTCGTCTCGAAGAGGGCATCGAAATTTTGACCGGCGTGGCTGCGGGACGGCGCGACGCCCGCGGCCGCTTCGAGCCCGATACCGTGTTCGCGCGCGTGGACGAGCGCCTGCGCCAGATGGCCGAAACTCTCAAACAGTACGAGTAGGCGGCTGCATTCGACCCGTCGACGCCAACAACGCCCGCCTCGCCGCGCAATTCCAAGCCCCGCGCGAGTAGAACGCGCCCCAAGTCCGAGGCTACGTCTGGTTAGCTAGAAGGAGAACGCCAATGACAGCTCAATGCGGCGAATGGCCGCACCCGCCGAGAACGCCCCGCCCGCCACAGAATTGGGCTTGCCGAATAGCGGCGAGCTGATATTTCCGACCGGATTCCCAAAATTGACCTTATTGAAGACATTGCGAGCATCCACGTTAAAGGTGATGCTGTAGCGTTGGGCCCCGCCGCCACCGCCACCGCCCCCGCCCCCGAAACCGCCGGGTCGCCCTCCGCCGCCACCGCCGCCGCCGGGACCACCACCGCCACCCGGCCTCGGCGCGCCGCCAATGCCTGCAGGTGCGCCGGCTCCAGCAGCTGCGGCAGGCCCTCTTCCTCCTCCGAAGCCAAAGACCTTAGAAAGCCGGAGATTGACCGCAACGCGGCTGGTGCCGGACCCGTAATTGACAGGAATCAGGGTCGCGCCGGCTGCCGGCGCCTTATCGAAGTTGCCAAATGGAGTGACTACAAGATTCTCAGCCAGGGTCTGGCTGCTTGCGAATGCCGGCCGGTCGTTGAATTGCGAGTCGCCGTTGGCGTCCTGTCCCAGCGTGATGTTATACGGCTGACTGGATTGGAAGGTCGCCAGCGGGCTCACGCGCAACGCCCATGGCAGGGAAATCGTGCCGCCGACGTTGACGCGGTGCCGGATGTCATTATTCGCGCGCCCCTCGTCCAGGCGCAAATCGTACGGGTTCGTGGGGAAGCCCCCGGTAGCCGTATAGTTATGAGCGTAGTTCAGAGTGTAATTCCCGAAGAGGGAAAGCCTCGCCCCGGCGCGGACGTTGACGCTGTTGATGAGCTGGTTCTGCCGGAAACTTCCGCTCGTCTGGTACTCATAGAGGTTCCCCGAGCCTCCCAGCGGCCGTATTCCCGTGGGATTCGTGGTGGTGATGGTCCCCGGCAGGGGCGCATTGATGTTGTTGGTCAGCAGCGAGTGGACGCCGCGCGAGCTCACGTAATTCACAGACATGTTGATCACCCGCGTCAGTTGCCGCTCCACGGTGAGCGCCGCTTGCATGATGTAGGGCGAGCGAAGGTTGGGGCTGATCTGATAGCTCGTCGGCGATGTCTGTGTGCCGGTGAGAGCGGTCACCGCTGGAATCGTGGGGAAGAAGTCCGGCGAAGTGACGGTGAACTCCTGCTGGGCCCCGGCGTTCAATCGTTCCACCCGCAAGACATTGTTGTCGCTAAAGCGGCTGTAAAACATGCCGAAGCCCCCGCGGACCACCGTCGGCCGGCTACCCCTGCCGATGGCCCAGGCCACGCCGATCCGCGGCGCGATGTCCACTTTGTCCGGAATCTTGGTCTGGGTCTCGAATCGCAGCCCCGCGCTCAGTGTCACGTTGGGGCGCAGCCGCCAGTCGTCCTGCAGGTACAGGCCGGTGTCAACCAGGCTGACGCTGGCCTCGGGATTCCCGGCGGTGATCGTAAACTGATTGGGGCCGCAATCGCGGTCGGCGCCGCCCGCCGCCACGCAGTTGGCGCGAATCTGCGCGATCGTCAGGTTCTGCAGCAGGCCCTGCTGCGTCGTCTGATATGCGCCGATCGAAGCAAAGTTGAACGTGCCGTTGAAATTGGTGGTGGCGTTATCCACCGTACGGCTCGCCCGCACGCGCCCTCCGAATTTCAGCATGTGCGGCCCGGCAATGAACGAAGTGTAGTTCTGCAGTTCGTAGCTCTTGCTGTCTGTCACGCTGCCGCGATTGCTGCCGCCGTCGTTAAACGCTCCGGTGACCCGTATCGTGGGCGCCGAGATCTGTGCGGTTTGCGTGTCTCGCCCGGTCACGTAGCGGAAGCGCGTTTCGTTCACGGCCCGCTCCCCCAGGATCTGCGTGTCGCTGAGCTGCAGCGATTGTTCCGTGTTCAGGACGTCGTAACCCTGCGAGGGAAGTGAAAACCCTCCTATTCCCACGTTGGTCCGAACATCCCGGGAGTATTGGTAGCGACCCGTCAAGGTATTGTCCCGCGTGACTTGATAGTCCATCCGGGGACTGATATTGGTGCCCGTTTGAGGATTCGCAATGCCTGCGTTAAATGGCACCTGATTTAGGCTCGGATCGAGAATCACGGCGTTTACGATCGCGCTGTCATTGACGTTCCGGCGGAATGCGGAAAATGTGAAAGACTTCCCCGGTCCCAGCGAGCCGCTGATGTTTCCGTCGTAACGGACCGAATAATAGGGCACCCGATTTTCCCTGGCCACAAAAGGGCTCCCCGTGTTGAGCCCGGAGCTGTTTCCCGAGACATTGAACCGGCCGCGAAAAGTGTCGGTGCCCGGCCGGGTCAGGATTTCAATCCTGCCGAATCCCATGCGGTCGAATTCCGCCGAGAAAGGATTTGAATTGATGCGAATTTCGCGAATGGACGACTTCGGCGGAAGCTGCCCGCCCGCAAATCCGTCAATGAAAATCTGCCCCCCGTTCGGTCCTGCCGACGGCCCCGCCAGCGCCTGCAAGTCGGCCTGCAACTGGTCCGGGTCATCCGAGAGCGCTTCCAGATCGGTTCCCGACATGACCACGGCCCCCGCGTTGCTCGAGGGACTGGCGTCCACCGTCGGCGCGACCTCGTTGACGGTAACCTCCTGCGTTTGTGTTGCCACCTCGAGCGAGACGGTGAGCTGTTGCACCTGACCGGCCACGATCTGCACACCCTGCTCGTTGAGCGCAAAGCCCGCCATGCTGACCGCCAGATTGTAATTCCCCGGCGCCAAATCGGTCATCTCGAATCCGCCGGTCGCATCCGTGGTCCGTGCCAATGTCTGCCCCGTCGGCGTGGTCACCAGCACCGTGGCGTCAGCCACGGACCCGCCGGAGGAATCCGTCACCTGGCCGCGGAGTATCCCGGGACGGATCTGCGCGGTCTGCGCCATCAAACCGCCGGCGCAGGCCAAAATCACCAGGGCGAGCATCGCGATGCGAATGCTGGGCGCTGCCTGTCGGTCTCTCATCTCGTCTCCTTGATCAAATCCAGGAATCCAAACTGTTCTATGAATCGAATTGCATCATGGGCCTGCGTCCCCGCCCGCGCCTCCGCCGAGATCCCATGGCGCAAGTGTTTGCTCGGCACCAGCCGGCGAAGCCAGGATCGGCTCCACTCCGGCCACCAGCATGATGGCCGTCACGCCACCCGTGGCAGTGCCTTCCGTCGAAACAATCATGACCGCCTCGCCCTTCTGCAAACTGGCGAGTGTGGCTGGAGGCATCTGGCTCACCACTTGCTGCAAGTCCCCCTGCCCGCCACCGCCTCGGCCAGTTCCGCCAGCAGCGCCGGCGCCGCGGCCTGCGCCACCCCGGCGTCCTGCTCCAGCCGGAGCTCCCGCTGGGGCTTCGCCTGGCGCGCCCGTTCCGGCACCTGCCGCCCCCGCCACTCTGGATCGCGCCGCGATGCCCTGCGCCGCTTCCGGGGTCAGCTTGGTCACTTGCGATTGCGCGCTAATCTTCACCAGAACGGGTTTCTTGGAGATCAGGTCGTTCACCGTGAGCGTGTTCGCGGCAGCATCCACCGTGTCGATGGTCCCGGCAATGTTCCGGAACGTTCCGGCAACAATCTCCTCCGCGGCCAATTCGCTTCCATCCGCGTTACGGGTGCCCCGTGCGCGAATCTGATCTCCCGCCTTGATCTGGGCCACCGCGCTGGGTGTGGCATCGTCGAAGCGCACTGAGTCCGGAGCATAGCGCCGCACCGATGTGTCCTTGGTGGCGCGCACCGCGATGCTCCGGGTCCCGCCCGGGGCCGCCGCCGATACCGTCACGATTCCTGCGGCGCTGTCCACCGCGCTCACCAAGCCCGCGATGCCCCGCCTTTGCCAATCCTGCCGATCCGCCTCCTGTTTGGCTTCCACATCCGATAGCTTCATGGCGATGACGCTGGTAGCCACTAGGGACTGGGCGTCACCGCCAGGCGTGCCCCGCACCAGAATCCGATCACCCACTTGCAAATCCGAAAATTGGATGGTCGCGGCAGTTCTGAGATCGGTCTGTCCGGGGGCCACACGAAGGATGCGCAGGGTAGCTCGCACCTCTACATTTACCTCCGCGCCGGTGTCTGGCGCGAGCGTAATGCTGTTGGCGCGAATGGCCTTGATGGTGCCGACGACCTGCCTGCCGGCCGTGCTCTGTGCCGCAGGTTGCTGAGGCTCGGCGCCGATACCCGCTTGTGCCTGGGTGGGGAAGGTCACACTCATGGCCACAACCACCACGCCAGCGGCCAACGTGAACACCGCTCTTTTCGCCGAATGCATAACCACTCCTGTGCTCTGATAGTTGCCTGCGGTCATTTCAGTGTTCCGGCCCTGTCCCTCTGAGCCACGCCCCTGGTGAAAGCCTGCTTCTGTTCCCCGGGCGAACCTGACAATCAGACGTACCCAGGGCCAAAGCCGTTTCATTGCTTGGTGCCCTGTTGTGCCAGAAGAACGTCGCGCCGGCGCCGGATCGGCCAGCCTTCCTAAACCTGCCAGCAGGCGGTTCGCGCCGGCCTCCGGCGTGGGACATCAAGGCGCCGGCGCCGAAAATCCCCGCCGGAAATTGACCCCGTAGGCCGGCTTGGCTTGCTTACCGTCGAATGGGCGGCCGCGGCCGTCTACCACCTGGACCTGTATCGCGTGCTCCCGCCCGTTGGGATCGCGCGGCGGCGCGGTAAAACCCAGGCTGTACTGATGGCGCAGCAGCGAGGCAATCCGGCGATAGGCTTCCTCGAAATCGCGCAGCGAACGCGGGAAGAACACCTGGCCGCCGGTTTCGGCGGCGATGGCCCGGAGCACGCCGTCCGATCGAGCAAAGCTTGTTTCCTCTACTGCGCCGGCCGCTCCTGGCTCCCTGGGCATCTTGACCCCGCGCAGTTCGCCACCCAGAGCCACCGGCAGCACCAGGGCATTGCTTCGCCGGAGCTGCTGGGCCAGCCGCGCCCAGGAGCCGGTTCCGGAGCTATCCAGACCTGTGGTGAGCGCGACGATGGCGTACTTTCCCCCGCCGGGTTCAGCCCAGGCCACGGCGCTCCCCAGGCTGTCGTAAAAATTCAGTTGGGTCGTGCCGATCCCGTAGATGAGTTCGCCGAGCGACGCTGCGGCCCGGCGCTTGTCTGCGTTGAAATCCAGGAGCAGACGCGGGACATCGCTGTAGGCGGCCACGGCCACGCGGTCGTCAGGAGCCAGACCGTCCAGAAGCGCGCCCGCGGCGGCGATGTGCTCGCGGCGCAGCAGATAGACGGCGGGGCCCGTCTCCACTAGAACGAGCACTCGCGCCGGCTCCTGCTCGGGTGCGAAATACTCGATGGGTTGCGCGGCGCCGTCTACCAGCAAGCGGAAGTTCTCACGCCGCAAGCCGCTCACAAACTGCCCGCCGCGGCCGGTTACCGTTACCGGGACGCTCACCAGATTTACTTGGACGGAGATTTGAGACAGAAGCGTGGCGGCGCTGCCGAGGACTACGAATAGTGTGGCCGCACACAAGGCAGTTGCAGAGAAGCGATGCTGTGTCCGGCGACCCGAGGCCACATGGTTACCCGAGGGACGCCACGCCGATCCGCAGGGTCATATTGCGAGCCGGCCGCAGCCCCCAACCCGTTGCAAGTCTTAGCCGCGCTACTGCGTCCTCACTGGCGCCGCGGCGTTGGCCGGAGCGGCAGCCGAGGCCATCTCCTTCGGCGTGGAAAGGTAGCCGCTGATGCGGTCCTTGGCCACTTCCATGACCACGATTTCGTAGGGCATGCGGGAGGCGCGCACGTAGAACTGCACGGGCTCCGAGACCGTACGGTCCTTCTTCTCGACGGACCTGTCGTCGGCGACCAGGGTCATCGTGTACCGGTTACGCTTGGTATCGGCGTTGGTCAGCCGGACCTGGATGGGTCCGACGCGCTGCGGCGTCCTGGTCTTCACCAGGTTGAAGTCATAAATGTTGCGCTCGCCCAGCCGCTTCAGGGCTTCCAGGTCCTCACGAGTGCGCGCGATCAAGCCGCTCTGCACGCCCAAGTCCCCGACCGTGCTTACCAGCCTGGCCTTGGTCTCTTCCAGGTCCCTGCGCGTGGCCGCGATGTCGTTCCTGGCTCCGGTGATGTCGGTTGAAACTTGTCCGAGCTTGGTTTCGCTCTCCTGCCGCACTTGGCCGATCTGCGCTCCGAGCTGGGCGGCCCTGCTTTGCGTGTCTTGCTGGTCTTTCTGGATCTGCTGCGCCAGCGTGCGCGCGCGCGCCAGTTCATCCTGCGTCAGGCCCAGCTTTTGCGAGGTCACCTGTAGCTGGCCGCTGAGCTGCGCCAGCCGCTGATTGGTTTCCTCCAGTGAGTTGGCCAGTTGGTCGGAGCGGGTCTTGGCCGCGGTCAGCTCACTCTGCAATTCGGCCTGGGAAGTTTGGCCTTGCGAGCGCAGCCAGAAAATGCCGCCCCCTAGAGCCACGAACAGCACGGCGAACGCGATGGGCACCCAGCGCGGCGTCGAAGACGTCTGGTAATTGTGGCTCTCGCTCGAATCGGGAATATTGGGCGTGATACTCATTTCCAGTCTCCTTCAGGCCGAGCGGCTGGTTGTCCCCCGGCGCAGACACATCAATTATCGCTGAGAACGAGCCGGATTGTCTATCTCCTGCGGGTCCGCCGTCTGTTGCCGGACGGCCCCCGCGGCCAACGCGCTTCAACCGTGGTGGTCAATCCGCCCCGGGGCGTAAATTCGCCGCGCACCACGCACCACACCGGACGCGTGGCGGCGACGATGTCGGCCAGGATGCGGTTCACGGCATTCTCGTAGAAAATACCCAGATTGCGAAAGCTGAGCAGATAATGTTTCAGCGATTTCAGTTCCAGGCAACTGCGCCGCGGCTGATACTCGATGATGATCGTGCCGTAATCCGGCAGGCCCGTCTTGGGGCAGACCGAGGAGTACTCGGGGTAACGCGTTGTGATCGTGTAGCCTGGAAACTGGTTCGGCCACGTTTCAATCTGCGGCAGCCGCGCGCCGATTCCGGCGCGGGCGTGCTGCTCGGTGTAGCTTGCCATGAAGGTTCCTCGCGCAGTTTACATTCTACACACAGTGCGCGTCCGATGCTTGCAGTCCGCCGGAGGCCTCGCATATCCTCGATGAGCGGGACCTCCGAAAGCAGGTACGATCGTGCTCTGTCCCCGTTGTCGCAGCGGCCGCTGCCGGCGTTCCAGGCGCCGCTCCTGGAAAGATTACGCCATCAGCCTGACCGGCTTGCGCCCCTGGCGCTGCCGGACCTGCGAGCTGCGTTTCTTCGCCTGGTCGGTGGCTTTGCCGTTCCTGGGCTTTGCGCATTGCCGCCGCTGCGGCAATCTTGATCTGCAGCGAGTTTCACGCGACCATGTGGACGGATGGCATGCCTTTTTTTTCCGGATGGCGCGCGTCCCAGCCTATCGCTGCGCGCCGTGCCGCCACCGATTTTTCTCCATGCTGGCCCACCGGCGGATTCGCGCCGTGGATTCGAAACTCGATGCGCCGGTAGAAGCTGGCCACCCGTCGCCCGTCGCTTCCGATTGAAGCTGAGACTCCCTGCCCTAACGCTTGATTTTCCATTCGCTCGGCACTGCCCACAAATGCACTCGACAGGCGATTCCGCCGGCTATCGCTGCGGGACGGTGGGGCGGACGGGGCCCCCGTCGAGCCTGGGAAGCTGCAGCGCGGGATTGCGCGGCAGGCTCAGAAGATTGGCGAACAGGCGGTAGGCGCCGGGCACGCCTTCCGGCAACTGGCGGTACAGTGCCAGCGCCGTGTAAACGTACACGCCGCGGCCGTAGCGCGCGTACACCAGCCCGCCCCTTTGTGGCGCCTGGCCGGGATCATGCGTCTCCAGCGGCGCCTGGTAGCGCGAGTCCCAGGAAGTAAGGAAGCCGTGGCCACGTTCTTCTACCCATCCCGCAAAATCGTTTTGAGAAAGGCGGTTCGGCCACGTCAATACCGGACTCTGCGGATCGAGGAAATTCATCGCAGCCGTTTCGTCCACAACTGTGCCTGCGCCGTTCGGCAGGTTGTAAGGATACGGGCCGTAATTGCGGTTGTACTCCACGGTGTTGTACTGCAGGATGGCCACACCGCCATTGCGAACGTACTCCAGCAGGCGGCTGTTGTAGGTGGCCAGCTCCGGCCGGGCGGCATAGGCGCGCACCCCCAGCACGATCACATCGAATTTCTGCAGATCGCCGGTGGCCAGGTCCTGCGGGCTCAGGAATTCCGTCTTGACGCCCAGGTTTTCGAGGGACTGAGGCACAGAGTCGCCCGTGCCGGTCACGTAGCCGGCTCGCAGGCCCGGAGCAACTTTCACATCCACTCCCGATGTCCGGTAGGTTGCCGGCTCATACAGGTTGTAGGGACGCAGCGCCGTGTAGCCGGCGGTCACGAATCCTTCACGGTATTGCCGCCCACCGGACTCCGCCACCGCGGTGACCGTGTAGGGCTTCTCCTCCAGGCGATCCGGAAAAATCTGAAAGCTCACGCTCTGCTCCTCTCCCGCTCGTTCCAGCGCAAACGCCGCTGCGCCTGGCTCGGTTCGCCAGCCGGCAGGCAGCTCCAGGCGTACCGTTCCCTGTGCACCGGACTCTGCTTCGCTGCGCACCAGAGTGGAGAGAGAAAACGACTTAGACCCCAGCGGGGTAACCCCTGCCTGCGGCGAAATCCGCACCGAGACAGCCGGCGCAACCGCCAGAGGTTGTAGCATCAGCCCCTGACCCATCTGCCGGCGCACCGTCTGCACGACTTGGCCCGTACGCACGGCCGTGCCGGCGATACTGAACTCCAGCCATGCGGCTAAGGGGTATGGCGACAGAGAAAGATTGCGATTGCGCTCGTCCGTAATGTCGTAATAGGGCCGCTCATTGTCCGGCCGCCGGAAGTAGGGACGTGTCGCCGCGGCGTTGTCCGGGACGCGCACGGCAAACCGTTGTTCCAGGGCTTGGCCCGCGGGCAGCGACGATGGCAAGGGAGATTCCGGCCGAATGGTCCACGTCTCGCCTGCGGGTGCCTCCAGCGACACGCGGCCGAGCGTAAGCGGCGACGCGGCCGGGTTGTATAGACGGACGCCCACCGCGAATTCCTGTCCCGGCACGGCGTAAGCGAAAGTCTCCGCGGGCAGCGCGCCGAAATTTCGATTGGCCTGCGCGCCTCGGGGCGCCACGGTGGCGCTGAGCGAAACTCCCAGCGAGGCCACCACGGCCCGCTCGAACTGCTCCCGCTTCACGTCGAGTTCGCGCAGGATGTCGTACTTCGCCTGCTCGCTGAGGCCGCTCGCGGAGACTTGCACCAGCAGCGCGTTGGTCTCCTTCAGTCCTTCGGCCAGCAGCGGTGCGATCTTTTCCGGCTGGGCGGCTGAGAATTCGCTCACGGCTCGCTCGACGAGCGCGCTGACACGCAGAAGTCCCTGCCTTAGGAATGCGGAATCCTGCCCCTGCGCCAGGTCCGCGATTCCCGCCAGAGAAACGTCCACGCCATCGAAGAACGATCGCTCGCGCTCTCCGGACGTCACTCGCGACCCGAAGCGGTGATAGAGCACCGTCGCCGGTCCGCCCAGGGGAGTCCCGCCGCCGCCGTTCTGCGATTTCTGCAGTGACCATCCCCGGCGCGCAATCTGCAAATAGGAAGAACCCAGGACCGGATCGTACGTGCCTGTGGGAATTTCCACGTTGGCCGCCGCCGGCCCGTCCAGCCATTTTTTCTCGATGTGGCTATAGACGCGCCCGCCGCCACCGCCCATGGGCACGCGGGCATACATCTTCAGCGGCGACCACGGCCGCAGCCCGGCGCGAATCTGCTCGGGAAAAACGTTCGGATCGCCTGCGGCATTGAACACTTCCTGCGCCATCTGGCCGGCGACGGCATGGTGGCCGTGGCCGTCCGTGGGCCCGCCGGCGAAAACCGAGGCCACCACCAGCGGCCGCGTCAGGCGCACCACGCGCACCACGTCCGCCAGCACGCGGTCCCGGCCCCACTGCGCCAGCGTCTCTTCCGGCGTTTTGGAGAAGCCGAAGTCCACCACGCTGCTCCAGTACTGCTCGACGCTGTAGTAGCGGTCCGCCGCCAGCAGCTCGTGCGTGCGCACCAGTCCCAGCGCATCGTAGAAATGATCGGACATGATGTTCTGCCCGCCCTCGCCGCGAGTCAGAGTCAGCAGCGCCGCACGCGTGCCCTGGCCGCGAGATTGGTACGCCAGCATGCCGCCGTCTTCATCGTCCGGGTGCGCCGTCACCATCAGCAGGCTGGCGCGCGTCCGCAGCTTGAGCAAAAGCTGCCACACTCCGGCGGCACCGCGATCTATGTCCAGCGGCGAAGCGTCGGCCACCGGCCCGCGCGCGCTCGGAACGGCAGTCTGCGCAGGCTGCGCGGGGGATTGCCCGCGCGCGGGCCCCGAAGCCAGGGCGGCCAGCAGCGCCGCTGCGGCCAGCATCGCCGCCATCAGCCATGCTCGAATGTCACGCCCGGACCTCAAATCGTTCCGTCGCATTCGCCTTCTCCCGCGCTCTTGTTGAAGTGACCCCGCCGGGTACCCCAGGCGCCGTACGTGCGCTTGGGATTTTCAGTTAATCCCAATCGCCGTCCCCTACCGCGCAATTCCCATTCTTTAGCGCGGGCTGCGAGTACAGCCCGCTCCCGTAGCATACATCACCCGCGGCTCGATTGGCTCAGGCGCGGGCCGCCACCGCGCCGCTGAGCACCTGGCGATAATACGCCTCATAGTGCGGAATCACGTCGCGAGCGGAGTATTTCCGTTCGGCGTTTTCGCGGGCGCGGATTCCCATTTCGCGGCCGCGGTCGGCGCGCGAGAGAATTTCGACGGCGAAGCGGGCGGCGGCAGCCACGTTGCGAGCCGGCACGCGGTAACCGTCCACGCCGTGCTCGATCACTTCGGGAATGCCTCCCACTTCGGTAGCGATCACCGGGACCTCACAGGCCATGGCTTCGAGCGCAGCAAGGCCGAACGCCTCGTGATCTGACGGGAGCAAGAACAGGTCGGCGAGGCCGAGTTTTTCGTACACGCGATCCTGCTTGCCCAGCAGAAAAACGTCCTTGCCCAGATTCTTCTGGCGGACCAACCATTCCACGGCGCCGCGGTCGGGGCCGTCGCCGATCAGGACCAGCTTGGCGCGAAGCTTCTGCCGGACCAGGGCGAATATCTCGACCACGTCGGTGACCCGCTTGACGGGACGGAAATTTGAAAGGTGCATGAGGATGGGTTCGCCGCCGGGCGCCCACTCGGCGCGCTGCGCGGGATCGTCGCGGCGGCGGTAGATATCGCAATTCACAAAATTGGGGATGACCTCGATGGGCCGCTGGATGTCAAATTCTTCGATCGTTCTCTTTTTCAGGTAGTGCGAGATGGCGGTGACGCCATCGGACTGCTCGATGGAAAACTTGGTGATGGGAAGAAAGCTGCGGTCGTTGCCGACGAGCGTGATGTCGGTGCCGTGCAGGGTGGTGACGAACGGCAGGCGGCGCGGCGCGGCCATGGCTCGCGCCAGGAGCGCGCTGACGGAATGCGGAATGGCGTAATGGACGTGCAGCAGATCGAGTCCCGCCGACTGCGCTACCTCGAGCATCTTCACGGCGAGCGAAAGCGTGTAAGGCGCGTGATCGAAGAGCGGGTAGGTGGAGACTTCGACCTCGTGGAACTCGATTCTTTCGAGAGACGGGTCCAGGCGGACCGGCGGGGCGTAGCTGATGAAATGGACCTGATGGCCGCGGTCGGCCAGTTCGATGCCCAGCTCGGTGGCCACGACACCGGAGCCGCCGTAGGTTGGATAGCAAGTGATGCCGATTTTCATCTCGTTAGTCTCGTTTGGTCAAAGAGTTGCGGAAGCAATCTCATAATTGGGTTGAGGTTTTTCCGTACACCATACCCCCACCCCCGGTGTTTTTGCCAAAGAGTTCGGAAGTGCTTGAAGGCATGAGAGTTGACGTTCAGCAAGGTGCGGGAAGAGTTTGTAAGTGTATGAAAATGCAGGGGCGATTTTTCGAGTGTGTGCCGAGGAGTTCGCAAGAGCATGAAAACAGGCTGGTTGAGATTGGAAATTGATTGTGCGCTGGGTGGAACGCCGACAAGGGCCGGCCGGAAGCCGGCGGTACAAAAGATGGCCCCAAGTGGAACGAAAGCCCCACGCGCAAAGACGGCGCATGGGGCACCCGCAGACTTTCCACGTCGCTTGGCATCAACCGGAGAAAGTAGCATGGTACCTCGCAGGCGCACGCCCGCCAGGGCCGGGGCTCGGCCAAACACACACTCTATTATCTCATGCCCGTAAAGAGGCGAATCTGATCAGCGCGGCGCAGGAGGTGCCGCAACTTCGGAAAGCGAGCCGCTGAGGCAGCCCTACAACGAGCGCACCGGCAAGTCCGCCACGTCTTCGATCTGCATTACTTCCTTGGTCAGGAACGGCTCGGCGTACTCGACGCCCACCATCTCGCCGTAGAATCGCGCCGCCATGTTCACATGTTGCACCAGGCGGTCGAGCGGGAGGTGCACCTTGGAGCGGCGCTCGCGCCCTTTCGGGCGGAACTGCGAGGAATAGGCCAGGATGGCGCGGTGGCGCCGGGCGAATTCGCGGGTGATGTCCACAACGAAAGTAGGCCGCACGGTGCGGTCGTACGTGGTCGCGTAGAGTATCTTGAACGGCCGGAAGGGTTCGCCCTCGATGTCCAGTTGCTTCAAACCGGCGAGGAAGCAGCCCTCGTAGCCGATCCGCGAAGCGGCGTAATGATCCGGATGGCGCCCTTCCCAATAAGGCAGTATGACGGTGCGCGGGCGCAGCCTGCGGATGCAGCGGGCCAGCGCCAGCTTGTAATCCATGCGCAGCTCGAGATGCGCGTCGGGCAGGCCCAAGTTCTCGCGGTGCGCCACGCCCAAGACCCGCGCCGCGGTGGCGGCCTCGCGCCGGCGGATCTCCTTTGTGCCGCGCGTGCCCATCTCCCCTTCGGTGAGATCGAGTATCCCGGTGCGATAGCCGAGCCGGGCCGACTTGATCAGCGTGCCGCCGCAGGTCAGCTCGACGTCGTCCGGGTGTGCCGCAATGGCCAGCAGGTCGAGTCGCATCACGCCTCCGCAGTCGTGCGAAACGGCATGCATTGTAGGCAGCCGCGCCGCCACCCGTCAAAGGCTGCGCTGCGCTCGTTTGACAGTACCGAAGCCCGTAGTATGCTGGCGCGGCATTTGCGGAGAGCGCGGTGGCGTCGATGGCCAACGGCAACAACGAATCCACGGGCTTGATCCGAGGCGTGGGGCTTGCAGGCGCCGTCCGCCTCAACGTCCTGGACATGATCGGCGTGGGACCGTTCATCACCCTGCCGCTGATCGTCATCGCCATGCACGGCCCGCAAGCCATGCTGGGCTGGATTCTGGGTGCGGTGCTGGCCATGTGCGATGGCCTGGTCTGGGCGGAACTGGGCGCTTCGTTCCCCGCGGCGGGCGGCTCTTACGAATACCTGAAACAGAGCTACGGTCCGAGTAGTCTAGGACGCCTCGTATCCTTCCTCTTCATCTGGCAGTTGACCTTCAGCGCGCCGCTTTCCATCGCCTCCGGCTGCATCGGGCTTTCTGCATACGCGGGCTATCTTTGGCCGAGTTTGCGAACCGTGCTTCTGCAGCGTCATCTGTTCCTCGACATTCCGCTCCTGGGGCGCCTGGAAGCGGACGTGGTCCTTACTCCCGGCACGTGGGTGGCGATGGGTTGCTGCCTATTGGCGGTCGCGCTTCTCTACCGCCGCATTACCAGTATCGGGCAGCTATCGAAATGGTTGTGGGGTGGTGTCTTACTTACGGTCGCCTGGGTGATCTGGGCTGGCCTTAGTCATTTTGATCCTGCGCGAGCCCTCGATTTTCCGCCCGGCGCATTTTCGCCCTCGACGGAGTTCTTCACCGGCCTCGGCGCCGCCCTGTTGATTGCCACGTACGACTACTGGGGCTACTACAACATCTGCTTTCTGGCGGGCGAGGTGAAAAAGCCTGAGCGAACCATTCCGCGCGCCGTGATTATTTCCATCACTTTGGTGGCATTGATCTATCTGCTGATGAATATCAGCGTGCTGGGCGTGATGCCCTGGCGCGAGCTGGAGGCGCAGGCCAGTGTCGAGGCGCGCTCCTCGGTGATATCCGTTTTTATGCAGCAGATCTATGGCGGATGGGCGGGCGGGCTGGTCACCGTGCTGATCATGTGGACCGCCTTCGGCTCCGTCTTCTCGCTCCTGCTCGGTTATTCACGCGTTCCCTACGCCGCGGCTCTGGATGGAAACTACTTTAGCGCCTTCGCCCGCCTCCACCCGCGGAACCGTTTCCCTCATGTTTCGCTGCTGGTGCTCGGAGTGGTGGCCGCGTCCTTCTGCGTATTGAGGCTGGCCGACGTGATTGCAGCCCTGGTGGTGATTCGGATTCTCCTGCAGTTTCTTCTGCAGCATGTGGGCCTGCTGATTCTCCGCAAACGCCATCCGGGAATGGCGCGGCCGTTCCGGATGTGGCTCTATCCCGCGCCGGCCCTGGTGGCCATCGCCACCTTTATTTACATCCTGTTTTCGCGCCCCAACTTCGGGCGCGAGATCCGCTATGCCGTGGTCCTGCTCATCGTTGGAATGGCGCTCTATTTCGCGCGGGCCTGGCGCCGCGGGGAATGGCCCTGGGCGGATCGTCCAGCCGGATCTGTGGAGTGAAAGTCGCACGAGGCGCCGCTCCGAGGCGCGACTTGCGCGCGCTTTTTGTTTCGTGCGAAAATTTCATTACCGATTGTCTCGCTGTGGCGATATGGTGCAAATGGTTAGCACACGGCCCTCTCAAGGCTGAAATCCGGGTTCGAGTCCCGGTATCGCTACCAAGACTTTCCGGGCGCCGGAGTCGAATTCGCTCCTGCTGGGGCAACAGCGATGAGGCGAGAGCTGTTCCTGGAATTGGTGCGCGAGGCGCTGGACGGGCTGCCTGGCAAGTTTCGCGGGCGCATGGAAAACCTCGCGGTCGTGGTGGAAGACTATCCGCCGGAGGGGCGCGACTGCGGCGATCTGCTGTTGGGCGTCTTTGAAGGCACGCCGCGCACCGAGCAAAGCGTTTTCGATGTGGATTCAGGGCCGGCCCGCGTCGTGCTCTTCCAGAAAAATATCGAAGTCTATGCGCGTGAGGCGGCCGGCGCGGAGGGCCGCTCGGTGGAAGCGATCATTCGCGAAGAAGTGCGCCTGACCGTGCTGCACGAGCTCGGCCACTATTTCGGCTTGGACGAAGACGCGCTCGAAGACGTGTAGCCTTGCAGGCGGCTCCGATTCACCCCGGATATTTCCCCGTAATGTAGTCCTGCAATCGGTTGATGGTCTCCTCTTGGGCGGAGATGATCCACTTGACCAGGTCTCCGATGGAGACGACGCCCACGACCTGGTCGCGGTCCACAATCGGGAGATGGCGGATGCGATGGGTGGTCATGAGTCTCATGCACTCTTCGACCGTGCTCTCCAGTGTGGCGACAATCGCAGGACTGACCATGATATCGCTGACCGGGGTCTGCTTCGACATCCTGCCTTGCAGAATTCCTTTTCGCGCGTAGTCGCGCTCGGAGATCACACCCAGCAGCTTGCCTCCCCCGATCACCAGCAGCGCTCCCGTTCCTTTGTCGGCCATCATCTCCAGGGCACTATACACGGTGGTTTCCGGGGCCACCGACCAGACGTCCTGCCCCTTTTGGCGCAATATCAACCGTACCGTCCCCACCAGATCCATAGGCTCACCGCTCCTGGCGGCGCTCTTCGACTGCGGAAGTTCGCCGAGGTTCGCTAGGTTCGCAGAATAAACCCGTGCCCCGCGTAATTCAACCTCCAGATTGTTCCTCGCGAGTGCCGTGGGCTCGCGCGCTAGAACAAGCTCTCCTGCCTGCGGAGTGTCCCAAACGTGCCGAAATTGGCGATGAGCAGGGCCACGCGAAACTGATTCTCCGTGCGCACCGGTCCCAGCGCCAGCCGGCGATATTCAAAACTGATGCCGCAGCAGCTCCCGTTGTAGCTGGCCTGGAAGGCCTGATATTGGAGGTATTGTTGTCGCACGTCGTAGGCCATGGCGGTGACAAAATTCAAGCCTTTGCGGTTCATCTGGCCCCAGCCCGCTCTCATGCCGAGCTGATCGAACTTGGGCTGGAGTGCGGTTCGCACGTTGAAGTGGGAGAGGGTGAGAAAGGAATTCCGATAGGGGTAAATGTTGGCCACTGTGCCGAGCGCGGTCATGTGCCCGTTCACCGGGTCGAAATTCCCAAGCACTCCGAAGTCGTACCGGCCGCCGGGTGTGATCTTGAAGTCGCTCACGATCGGGGACCACCGGCGGGGCCCATCGGCAAACGCAAACGGCGTCACCGAGCTGAGGGCGGCGAAAACGTTGCGCTGGCCCGGCACCAGCGCCCCTCCAAACGTGGGATCGAGATAGTGCTTCTGCGCCACGCGCCAGTAGGCGAACTGTTCCGCGGAGCCCGTCGCGGGCTTGCGGAATAGCCGCTGAATCACGCCGAATTCCACGTCGTGGGTGTTGCTGAGAGTGTCGCCCTGGTCGAAGCGAATGAAGCGGCTGAAATCGTCTACTCCGGTTACGTAGTTGTAGGTGATCTCCGGTTCGAGCGCGTGCTTCCACCGGGTCCCGGAGGTCCCCCAGGTTCGTTCCACCGCGGGCGTCTGAATCTGTACGGTGAATTCCGCGGTGGTACGGACGAGGTTCTGATCGCTGACCGCGCCCTGATCGAGCCGCGCGCCGTAGTGAGTGGCGCGCCCGGTTGCGGACGTTGTGATCCCCAGCCACGGTCCCCAGTGCAGCGGAACGGTAACGCGCGGCGCGACTTCCGAGCGTTCCACGGCCGCCGGAATTTCTCGTACCGGGTCGGAGCGGTGATTTGCGCCGGTGAAAGCGTCGAAACTCAAATAGACCGGCCAACGTTTCCAGGGCTGCTGCTCCACCGAGCTGAAGCGCGCTTCCGGCGTCTTGCGCAGCAGGACCGTGTCCCCAGGCTGGCTGGTCAGGTAGTCGCGGTAATTCAGCGCTGAAAAATTGAGGCTGAAGCCGCGAAAATTGTTAGTCATGAATCCGGTGCTGGTCAGTTCTGAAACCGTGGCCCCGCTGTAAGTGGCGGCCCAGGCCAGCCGGAAATTCAGCGAAGTCAATTCGTTAATGTCCACGACTGCGCGCCAGCCCTGTGGCAAGGCCGATTCCGCAAAGAAGCGGGATTGATGCCCGCTCTGCGAAACGCCCCGGCCCGCCGGTCCGGGAAGGCCGCGGTCCCGCACGCCGAAATAGCGGTAGAGCACGCTGGAGGTTTCCGACGGCCGGGCGCGAAGGTCGACGCTCTGGCTCCATCCTCTCCGGCTGTACAACTCCGCGCCCAATTCCACATCCATCCAGTCCAGCGGGGCCCAGTAGAAAGACTCCCCGAGGACCAGGCCCTTGTTGGTGGTGTTGGCGATGTCCGGAATGGTGAACCCGGACTGCCGGAGCCGGGGGCCGGCCGGCAGGCTGGCATAGGGGGTGTAGAAGAGTGGGATGCGCAGCAGACGGAAATTTGCGTTGACCAGGGCCACTCTTCGGTCCACGTGCAATGTGGCCTGCGGGGCAAAAAACTTCCAGAGCGGCCGCTCCGGCAAGCAAATGGTCAGCCACACCGACCGAAACTGGTAAGTGCGCTCATCGAGCCGCTGCACCTCTTCCGCCTCGAAATAGAGTGGATTGGAGGAGAGCAAAACAGCGGCATTCGGCTGCCGCGGCATCTGAATGGTGCCGCGAGCGCTCGAAAACGTGCCGCTGCTTCGCTTGACATCATACCGGGCTTGCTCTGCCTCCACGTGCTGGGTCTCGGAATCAAATTGCACGTGCCCGCGAAGCTGCAAGTCTCCCGTGGATTCGTCGTATTCGGCATGGTCGGCCCGCAGCAGTCTGTTCTCATGTCGCACCTGCACATTCCCGTCGGCAAAGTAACGGTCCCCCTCCTTCCTCTGTTGGTCCGCTTCCAATTGCACGGCGCCGCCCGCGCCAGGCAGAAGTCCTTGCGACTGAGCTTGCGCTCCCGGCAGCAGCCCCGCCAAAACTGCGAAAAGCAGTATCCACGGGCGCGTGCATCGGGAACGGCAGGTGCTCCCCGGGCCCCTCACGGGCGCGGCTCGTCTCGCGGCGCCGCGCTTGCGGCACGCCACCGAAGCCGGTCTAACTCTGGCTTTGCAAGTCAAATAGGTATCGCTCCCGCCGCCAACTCTGTGAACTCCGGGTCCTGTTGGCCCACGGCGTTTCGATGGCGGCGCGGAAAGCACTTTACCGCACTCTCCGGCTCAAAGTCAGCGTTCCGAGTCCTTGCCTTCTCCGGTTTGGTCTGCCAAATTTGACGATGCTGTTTATGCTCTAAAGAGTTAGAATGGCTTACAGGACGAAGCCGAGAGGGAGTGCCATGCTCATCAAGAAGCCCAGCGACATTCCGTCTTTCGAGATCACGCCGAAAAGCGTGTACCTGAACCGCCGGACGTTTCTCGTGGGCGCCGCGGCTGCGGGTGCGGCTGTCGCAGCCGCTGGCCCGCTGGCCCGCTGGCTTGCGCCCGCACCAGTGTCGGCCCAGGGGCAGGGAAGGAAGCTCCCGGGTGTCGTGAAGGGTCCCTATGCCGCCAAGGACGCGCTTTCGACTTACAACGACGTGACCACTTACAACAACTACTACGAATTCGGCACAGACAAGGACGAACCCGCGCAACTGGCCAAGAATTTCAAGACCAGCCCCTGGGCCGTCACCGTCGAGGGGGAAGTCGCCAAGCCCAAGAAGTTTGACCTCGATGAAATCATGAAGCTGGCCACGCTCGAGGAGCGCATCTACCGGCATCGCTGCGTGGAAGGGTGGTCCATCGTGGTGCCCTGGATCGGATTTCCCCTGAGCAACCTGATCAAGCGCGTCGAGCCGAATTCCAAGGCCAAGTACGTGCAATTTTTCACCGCGCTCGATCCCGCGCAGATGCCGGGGCTGAGGTACGGCGGACTGGACTGGCCCTACCGCGAGGGCTTGCGCATGGATGAAGCCATGCATCCGCTGACGATTCTCTGCTTCGGTTTGTACGGCGAGGTGCTGCCCAATCAAAACGGCGCTCCCATCCGGACGATCATTCCCTGGAAATACGGCTTCAAGAGCACGAAGTCCATCGTGCGCATCCGTTTCGCCGAATCCCAGCCGGAGACCACCTGGAACACGCAGAATTCGCAGGAGTATGGTTTTTACTCCAACGTGAATCCGCAGGTGGCCCATCCGCGCTGGAGCCAGGCCACCGAGCGCCGTCTGGGCGAATTCAGCAAGCGCCCGACGCTGATGTTCAACGGCTACGCTGACCAAGTGGCCAGCCTCTACACCGGAATGGACCTGCGAAAGTTCTACTAGATACACGCCGGGCCACATGGGTTTCTCCCGCCTCATCAAGTGGATCAAGCTCCCTGTTTTCTTGCTCTGCCTCGCTCCTCTCGCCAATCTGGTGTGGAAGGGGTTTCACCGCGAACTGACCGCCAATCCCATCGAGTTTATCCGCAACTCCACCGGATTCTGGACGCTGATTTTTCTCTGCGTGGCGCTCAGCGTCACGCCGCTGCGCCGGCTGCTGCGCCGCAACGAGCTGGTGCGTTTCCGGCGGATGTTTGGCCTGTTTGCGTTTTTCTACGGGTTCCTGCATTTCATCACTTACATCTGGCTGGAGCAGTTCTTCGATTTTCGCGCCATGCTCGAAGACGTATACTTGCGGCCGTTCATCACCGCGGGATTCATCGCCTTTGTGTTGATGATTCCGCTGGCGCTTACCTCGACCAGTGGAATGGTTCGCCGGCTGGGCGGGCGGCGCTGGCAGATGTTGCATCGGCTGATTTATTTCAGCGCGATTGCCGGCGTCGTTCACTTCTATTGGAAAGTGAAGTCCGATACGACCGTGCCGGTGCGTTTTGCCGTGGTGGTCGCGATTTTGCTCGGCTATCGCGTAGTGGCTTATGTGATGAAGCGGCGCAGCGCAATGCCCGCAGTGGCTAAACAGTCGGCCAAGCAAGTCTCGCCCTCCGGGTAGGCTCCGACAAGGCGCCTGGAGAGAGTGTTCAAGCGGGAGTCTCCGTGCTGGCGCGGATCTGCTGCCAGCGGCGCGGGCGCTTCCTGGCATCCAAGACCTTTTTGCGCAGGCGCAAAGCTTTGGGGGTTATCTCGACGTACTCGTCATCGGCGATGTACTCGATGGCCTGCTCCAGGCTGAGATCGCGATGCGGAATCAGGCGGATGGCTTCGTCGGCCGAGGAGGCCCGCATGTTGGTCTGTTTTTTCTCTTTGGTGATGTTGACGTCCATATCGGCCTCGCGGGAATTATCGCCGATGATCATTCCCTCGTAGACCTCGACGCCGGGGCCGATGAAGAGCACGCCGCGCTCCTGCAGATTCCACAGAGCGAAGGCGGTGCTGACGCCGGCGCGATCGGCCACCAGCGCCCCCGTCGGCCGCGAGGCCATCTCGCCGCCGTAATCGGTCCAGCCCGAAAGCAGCGAATGGATCAGGGCGGTCCCGCGCGTCTCCGTGAGCATCTGTCCGCGCAGGCCGATTAGTCCGCGCGAGGGGATGCTAAATTCCATGCGCACGCGGCCGGAGCCGTGGTTGACCATCTGCGCCAGCTCGCCGCGGCGCGTGCCTACACTTTCCATGACGATGCCGATGTACGTTTCGGGGCAGTCCACCAGCAGCATTTCGAGCGGCTCGACGCGCCGGCCGTTTTCCGTGCGCACCACGATTTCGGGCTTGCCGACCATCAGCTCGTAGCCTTCGCGGCGCATGGTCTCGATCAGGATGGCCAGTTGCAATTCGCCACGGCCGAGCACGCGAAACGCTTCCGGCGTGTCGGTATCCTCGACGCGAATGGAGACGTTGGTCAGCAGTTCTTTCTGCAGGCGTTCTCGCAGGTCCCGTGACGTGAGCCATTGCCCATCGCGGCCGGAGAGCGGCGAGGTATTCACGGTGAAAAGCATGGCCAGCGTGGGCTCGTCAATGACCAGCGGCTCGAGGGGCGCGGGATGCTCGGGATCGGTGAGGGTTTCGCCGATCTGGATACCCTCGACGCCGGCGATGGCGACGATATCGCCCGCCGCGACGGTTTCGGCTTCGTCGCGTTCGAGACCGCGAAAGGTGAAGAGCTTGGTGATGCGCGTGTTCTGCAGCGTGCCATTGAGCTTGGCGATGGCCACGTCTTCGCCGCGGCGCAGCGTTCCCTCAAAGACGCGGGCGATGGCGATGCGTCCCAGAAAATCGTTGTAGTCGAGATTGGTCACCTGCACCTGCAGGGTGGCCTGCGGGTCGCCCGACGGCGCGGGGATGGTGCGGACGATGGCGTCAAAAAGCGGCAGCAGGTCCTGCGAATCGTCTCCGCCGGAATCGCTCCAGCGGCGGTGCGCGACGCCGGTCTTGGCGTTGGTATACAGCACGGGGAAGTCGAGCTGGTCTTCGGTGGCGTCGAGGTCTATGAACAGGCTGTAGATTTCATCCAGCACGGCTGCGGGGCGGGCGTCGGCGCGGTCAATTTTGTTGAGCACGACGATGGGGGGCAGCTTGGCCTGCAGCGCTTTCTGGAGCACGTAGCGCGTCTGCGGCAGCGGGCCTTCGCTTGCGTCCACGAGCAGGAGCACGCCGTCCACCATGCGCAGGGCGCGCTCGACTTCGCCGCCGAAATCGCTGTGGCCGGGCGTATCCACGATGTTGATGCGCGTGCCGTGATAGAAAAGCGCCGTATTTTTGGCCAGGATGGTGATGCCGCGCTCGCGCTCGAGTTCGTTGGAGTCCATGACGCGCTTGATCACCACCTGGTTGCTGCGGAAGACGCCGCTCTGGTGGAGCATGGCGTCCACCAGCGTGGTCTTGCCGTGATCCACGTGGGCGATGATGGCGATGTTGCGAATGTCTTGGGTCATGATGTGTGCTTCACAAAGCGGTCAAACAAAAAGGGCTGCAAGTGCAGCCTCGCAGCCCCTCGAATCTCAAATGTCGAGCGATTGAGTGCAACAGATGCACACATAATGTACCACAGCAGTAGCGACCGCGCCAAACCGGCGTTCCCAGCGGTCGGCGATGTGCCGCGACCGAAACCTGACTCGGGAGCCCTTCTCAACGGTAGCCGAACACGGACGGGAAAATTGCGACCACAAGCGCCGCCCAGACGGAATACACGGGCAGGTAGGCGATCTGCCAGCGCTCGAGAGCGGCAAAGGAGCCGCGGCCACGCACGAAGCGGGCGTAGAGCCAGGCCGACCAGGCCAGGTTCACAAGCAGGATGAGATTTTCGCCGAGGGCGGCGGTTCGGTTGGGGGTAAATCCGAACTCGGAGATGCGGGCGGCGATGGCGGCGAGCGCCACGGCGTCCACGACCAGGGCGCTGGTTACCAGCAGCAATTGCAGGCCGTCGAAGAAGTCGGGCGGCGCCTGGGGGTCGCGGGCCGAGGCGGCGTAGAGCACGAGGCCGACGACCAGCACCAGCAGCAGATCGAAGCTGATCAGTACGTCCCGCTCGACGTTGATGGGGTTGCCAGTCCACACCATGGTGGCCAGAAACGCCAGTAGCAGAACTGTGAACAGCGGCGTGAACAGCCTGGTCAGCACCGGTGCCATGTTCTCGATGACACTTTGCTTTGCCTCCACCAGCCAGGATGCGATGATGACGGCCCCCGCCGCCCCGCACGGGATCAGCCAGCCCCCTACGAACCAGTCAGCCTTCATCTCGATGGCGGCGAACATCAGCACCGTGAAGCCGGTGAGGACTCCCCCGCCGAGCGCGATGAGGACGTAGTAGATGACCAGCTCGCCCGAGAACCGCACGAAGTTCATGCGCCCACCGTCGGCGAACCAGCGGCCTCGGACGTACGCGAAGCCGACGGCTATCCACAGGGCGATTGGCAGGTGCAGAATGGTCAGCACCTCAGTGTCGCCGGCCGTGCGGAAGGGGTAGACGTTGGCGAATACAGCCCCGGCGGCGAAAGGCAGCGCGAGCCAGAGGCCGCTTGCCACGCCCAAACCACGCTTCCACACGAAGTAGATCGCCAGCAGCGGGAAGACGAACAGACTGGCGTTGCGGAAGTAGAAAATCGGCACTTCGTCATCAGGGCTGAGCCGAAGGCCGAACAGCGCGGGAACCTTGATGGCCACGCCCGCAGCGATAGCCAGGCACAGGACGACGATGAACTCCTTGCGTGTGGCCGTCCCCGTTTGATCGGTGGCGTGGGGGGCGATGACCAACTGCTTCCACAGGCGCTCGGAGTGTTCGCGTGCGAACTCGCGCGACAATTCGTCCAAGCTACCCATGCGCTTGACCGCCACGAGGAAGGCTTCGTCCCCGGTCAGGCCGGCCTCAGTGAGCACCGCTATCTGGTCGCGCAGGTGGCCCTCGAGTTCCTCCACGTCGGGTCCGTGGAACGCCCGCCGGCGGCGCAGGTACGCCAGCCATTGCGCGATCTGTTCCTCGAGCGGCGAGCGGTCCGCGGGGATGCTCATGCCGTGCACTCCTGCACCCAGATACTCCGCAAGGTGTCGTCTACGACCTGCCACTGCCGGCGCTGGGCGGCAAGCTGGGACCGGCCCGCTCTGGTGATGCGGTAGTACTTGCGCTTGCGGCCGTTTTCGGACGCGCACCACTTCGACGCGACATGCCCTTGGCGCTCGAGCCGGTGCAGCACGGGATAGAGCATGCCATCGGTCCAGTGCAGGTGGCCGCCCGACAGCTGGGTCACCCGCTTGATGATGGCGTAGCCGTAGCTGTCGCCTTCGGCAAGGATGGCGAGCACGAGTGGCGTGGCGGAAGCAGCAACCAAGTCCTTGGTGAGGTCCATACGTAGAAGGCTTATACATTGTAGTTCTATGTATGTCAAGCTACGGTCCGCGCAACTAGGCTTGGGAAAGATTCGACGCGTTGCACGGGATTTCAAAACCGGATGGTGCTTCGCTCGGCCGTTGAATTGCCAAGATCTGTTAGAGTGGCCATTTCGATGTTGCTCAAGGCAGAAGTGGGTCGTCCCTCCGGGACTGACAGCAACACGCCATTGGCCCGGCGGGCTTGCCGGGACGCCCATCTCGGTTCAAAATGCTGTCTCGGCAGCGGGGCGGGCCGCGGGGCGTTAACCGAAACGGCCGGTTTGGTTTTGCAATCATTGGTTTTGCGATCAAGGGAGGAGACGGACCATGGAAGCGTCAACGATGATCAAACCGAAGGGCGGCGATGCAGTGGTGATGGTGGGAACGACCAAGGGGGCCTTCCTCCTGAGCTCCGACAAGGGGCGGAAGCGCTGGCAGGTGTCTGGGCCGCATTTTCCGGGGCACGTGGTTTACGCGCTGGCCTATGACGGGCGCGCGGGACGCCGCCGGATCTGGTTTTCCTCGTTTCACTGGGCGTTTGGGACCACGCTGCGCGCCTCCGACGATTTCGGGAAGAAATGGACCAACCCCGAGAGCCATCCCATCAAGTTTCCGGAAGATACCGGGCAGGCGCTCAAGCAGATCTGGCAAATCACGCCGGGGTTCGAGAATGAGCCGGATCATCTCTATTGCGGCGTGGAGCCGGCGTCGTTGTTTGAATCGCGCGATGCGGGCCATAGCTGGTCGCTGGCGCGGGGCCTGTTCGATCATCCGCACCGGGAGAAATGGACGCCGGGGAACGGCGGTATGTGCATGCACACGGTGGTGCCCAATCCAGCCAATCCGAAGCGGTTGCTGGTGGCGGTTTCCGCCGCCGGGGTCTATCGCACCGACGACGGCGGGAAGACCTGGCAGGCGCGGAACAAGGGCCTGAAGGCCGAGTTTCTGCCGGAGGGGAGCCAGTTCCCCGAGTTCGGCCAGTGCGTTCACAAGATCGCGCGGCATCCCGAGCGCCCGGAACAATTGTACCTGCAGAACCACGGCGGCCTTTACCGCAGCGATGACGCCGGCGACTCCTGGAAAGATATCGGGCATGGCGTGCCGTCGGATTTCGGGTTTCCGATGGTCGCGCACCCGCACGATCCCGATGCGGCTTACATCTTTCCGCTGGAGCGGGAGATGCGCGTCGGGCCGGACGCCAAGGTTCGCGTGTACCGAACGCGCAACGCGGGCAGGTCGTGGGAGCCGCTCACGAAGGGGCTGCCGCAGAAGAACGCCTACGAGACGGTGCTGCGGGATGCGATGACCGCCGATTCGCTGGACCCCGCGGGGATTTACTTTGGCACGCGCACGGGAAAGCTTTTCGGCTCGGCGAACGAGGGCGGGGCTTGGCAGTTGATCGTCGAAGGGCTTCCGCCCATTACCTGCGTGAAGGCGGCGGTGGTGGACGGGGCTGGGAGCGCCGCCGGACCGGCCGGCAGGTACGGCGGCGCGCGGAAGGCAAAAGGCCCAGGGAAGAGAACGGCTGCGCGAAAACGCAAAGGGCGATAGCACAATTGGCAAGCTGCGGAAGAACTCGGAAAGCTGTCATCCCGAATCCGCCGCGGCGGATGAGGGATCTGCTTTTCCTGAATACAAAGCAGATTCCTCACCCCGGCAAGGTCCGCCGGGATTCGGAATGACAAGTTTCTGAAGTTTTCCGCAAACTGTAAGGCACGGCGAATGATGGCGATTATTTTCTGCGTCCCGGCCTATCTGCGGACTTACGCGGACGGCCGCAGCGAAGTTTCTATCAACACCGTGGGTCAAACGGTGGGCGAGGCCCTGGCGGCCCTGTGGAAGGTGTGTCCCGGGCTGCGCGACCGCGTGGTCACGGAGCAAAACGAAGTGCGCCAGCATCTCAACATTTTTGTGGGGGCGGACAACATCCGGGACCGCCAGGGGCTGGAGACGGAAGTAAGCGACGGGTGCGAGGTTACGATTTTGCCGTCGGTGAGCGGCGGGTAGGCTGGAGGACTCAACACAGAGGGCACTGAGGCACAGAGAGCGCCGAGACGGAGAAGCATAGGTTACGCAGGCTGTTGCTGGGTCATGCAGTGGAGTGTGCCCAGGCCGAGGACGAGATCGCGGCAGGCAATGCCGACTATTTTGCGGTCGGGGAACAGGTCGGCCAATTTGTTGAGCGCGGGGCGGTCGTTGGCGTCGTTGAATGTGGGGACTAGCACCAGTTGGTTGGCGACGTAGAAATTGGCGTAGCTGGCGGGGAGGCGCAGGCCGTCGAAATAGACGGGCTCGGGCATGGGCAGCGTCTCGACGCGCAGCGGGCGGCCATCCTGGTCTTTCATCTTGCGCAGGCGCGCCAGATTGTCCTGTAGCGGAGCGAAGTTGGCGTCGGAGCGGTCGGGCTCGACGACGGTGACGACGGTGGTGGGATTGACGAAGCGCGCCAGATCGTCCACGTGGCCGTGCGTGTCGTCGCCGGCGATGCCGTTGCCGAGCCACAACACGTTGGTCACGCCGAGATAGTCGCGGAAGATCGCCTCCATATCCGCGCGATCGAAGCCGGGATTGCGGGCCTGCACCGGACTCAGCAGACATTCCTCGGTGGTGAGCAGCGTGCCTTGGCCGTTGACGTCAATGCTGCCGCCTTCGAGCACGACGCGCTGGCCGTGATATGTGGGTTCCCAGACAGGCAGCTTCAGTTTCGGCACCAGGCGTTTGGTCGCGGCGTCATCTTTTTGCCAGTCGTCGTACTTGGCCCAGGCGTTGAAACGCCAGTTGGTGAGCGCGATCCCGCCAGGACCCTGCCGGTCGCGTTTCTTCACAAATATCGGCCCGAAATCGCGCGTCCAGCCGCGGTTGGTGGGGACGATGAAAAATTCCACGGCGGCGAGATCCGCGCCGCTCCTGGCGAGGATGCGCCGAGCTTTTTCCTGCTCGTCGCGGCTGCCGGCGAGGATGCGCACGCGCTCGACGCGCGCCAGGTGCCGCACGATATCCGCGTACACCCAGGGAATCGGCGCGAATTTTCCGGGCCAGTCGGTGCGTTCGTGGGGCCAGGCCAGCCAGGTGGCCTCGTGGGGCTCCCATTCCGCGGGCATGCGGTAGCCGTGGCCGCTCGGCGTGCCGCGGAATTTTCGCGGCGCGGATTTCAATCGAGCCACCGCTCGAGCAGCGGAGCGTACGCGTCGGTGCGGCGGTCGCGCAGGAAAGGCCAGTTGCGGCGGACTTCTTCCATGCGCCGCGGATCGCATTCGGCGATGAGGATTTCTTCCTTGTCGGCGGAGGCCTGCGCGATCACCTGTCCGAAGGGATCGGCCACGAACGAGGAGCCCCAGAACTCGATGCCGCTATCAGGCGGGCCCTCGAAGCCGACCCGATTGACGGCGGCGACGAAAATGCCGTTGGCGATGGCGTGGGAGCGCTGGATGGTGCGCCAAGCGTCGAGCTGCGCGGCGCCGTATTGCGCTTTTTCCGACGGGTGCCAGCCGATGGCCGTGGGATAAAGAAGAATATTCGCTCCGCGCAGGCTGGCCAGGCGCGCGCCCTCGGGATACCACTGGTCCCAGCAAATTTGCGCGGCGATGCGTCCATGGCGCGTGTCGAAGCTGGGCACGCCCAGATCGCCGGGCGTGAAGTAAAACTTTTCGTAGTAGAGCGGATCGTCGGGAATGTGCATCTTGCGGTAGATGCCGGCGAGCGAGCCGTCGGCGTCGAGGACCGCGGCGGTGTTGTGGTAGAGGCCTGCGGCGCGGCGCTCGAAAAGCGAAGCGACAATCACCACGCGCAGCTCGGCCGCCAGTTTGCCCAGCGTATCGGTGGTCGGGCCGGGGATGGGCTCGGCCAGGTCAAAGCTGTCGTGATTCTCTTCGCGGCAGAAGTATTGCGTGCGGAACAGCTCTTGCAGGCAGACGATTTGCGCGCCGCGCTTGGCCGCTTCGCGGATCGCGGCGATGGTGCGCGCCAGGTTTTCGTCGGGATCGAGCGAACACTTTCGCTGAATCAGGCCGACCGTGAATTTTTCCGCCATGCTGCGAATACTATCATTCGCGCCGCCACGCGCAGAAGGTTTTCAGGATATGGCGAGCCTATTTCGGGCAAGCCTTCCGCGCCGTTCGACGGGAGATCCCCAGGTACCTCTGGATGCGGCGGAGGACGCCTGCAAACATTGCAGGGGTGAGCCGGCCGGTCTGAGTGTTCTGCTGGCTGGGATGATACGAAGCGAATAGGCGCGGCAGGTCGCCCGGCAGTTTGAATTGGGCGCCGTGTGCGAAGCGATAGCCTGCGCGCGAGTCCAATTGGCCGCGGCGAATCAGCAAGCGCAGGTAAGTGTCGAAGGCGATGGCGCCGAGCGCCAAGACGGCGCGCGGCCGCAACAGGTCGAGCTCTTCCTCGAGATAAGCGGAGCAGTTGGCGATCTCCGCGGGAAGCGGTTTGTTATCGGGCGGCACGCAGCGAGCGGCGGCGGTGATGTAGGCGTTGCTTAGGGCAAGCCCGTCGCCCGCATGCGTCGAAGTGGGCTGGCTGGCGAAGCCGGCGCGATAGAGCTGCGCGTAGAGAAAATCGCCCGAGCGATCGCCGGTGAACATGCGGCCGGTGCGGTTGGCGCCGTGGGCGCCGGGCGCGAGACCAATGATGAGCAGCTCAGCGCGCGAATCACCGAAGCCCGGCACCGGCCGGCCCCAGTATGCGCAGTCGCGATAGGCGCGGCGCTTGGTGCGCGCCACCTCCTCGCGGTAACGCACCAGACGCGGGCACTTGCGGCAGCCGATGACAGTCGCGCGCAACTCTGCCAGGCGCGATTCAGCGCGCCGGTCCGCGTCTTTGGTAATGCCGGGTGGCTGGCCCGCGTGCGCCGGATGCGAAATTGACTTCATCCCGGCCGCAGCTTAGCATGACTGTTTCCACTTCTTTGTTGCGGGCTGCAAGTACAGCCCGCACCCGAGGCGCGTTTCGCAAGATGGAGGGGCGCAGCTTTGTCTTCGTTGGGGTCGTCGATGGGGATCAATTCAGGCACCGTGCTCGGCCGCATCGTCGAAGCACGCCGCGCCGAAGTGGCGCATCGGCAGAAGACGGTGCCGGAGACCGTTCTGCGCATCGCCGTGCAGAAAGCCGACGCCGTGCGCGATTTCGCGAGCGCGCTGTGCCGGGCGCAGACCAACGTGATCGCGGAGATCAAGAAGGCTTCGCCGTCCGCAGGGGTGCTGCGCGAGGAATTTGACCCGGCGTCGCTGGCGCGAGGTTTTGAGCAGGCGGGCGCGGCGGCGATTTCCGTGCTGACCGAGGAAGGATTCTTTCAGGGCGCGCTGTCGCATTTGCGCGAAGCGCGCAAGGCGGTATCGCTGCCGGTGCTGCGCAAGGACTTCATCGTCGAGCCCTGGCAGGTGTGGGAGTCGCGCGCGGCCGACGCCGATACTTTTCTCTTGATCGTGGCGGCGCTGCCGGCTTCGGCGCTGGACGAATTGCTGGTGCTGGGGCGCGAGCTGGGCATGGAGCCGCTGGTCGAGGTGCACACGGGGAAGGAGCTCGATGCCGCGCTGGCCGCGGGCGCGCGTATTATCGGCGTGAATAATCGCAACCTGCACACGCTCGAGGTGCGCGTGGATACGTCGTTCGAGCTGATCGAGGCCATTCCCGAGGAGTGCATCGCCGTGAGCGAATCGGGCTTGCGGTCGGCCCAGGATCTGGCGCGGCTGCGCGCCGCCGGCTTCGACGCCTTTCTGATCGGCGAGCATTTCATGCGCGAGACTGATCCCGGTGCGGCGCTGGGGCGCCTGCTTGCGGGCCGGGTCTGAGCGCCGTGCGGGCCTCGTCGATCGTCCGCGTGAAGATTTGCGGCGTCACCAATTGGGCCGACGCCAAGCTGGCTGTGGACCTCGGGGCGGACGCGCTGGGTTTCAATTTCCATGCGCCCAGCCCGCGCGCCGTGACTCCGGCGCAGGCCTGGCAGATCATACGGCGGTTGCCACCGATGGTGACGGTGGTGGGCGTATTCGTGAACTGGCCGGCCCACGCGGTAGCGGCGCTGGCGCGCGCCCTGCATTTCGGCGCCGTGCAGCTTCACGGCCACGAGACGCCGCAGGAAGTGCGCGAGCTGGCCGGCGCGTTTGGCGTGATCAAGTCGTTCCCGATGCCGCCGGGATTCCGGCTGAGCACACTGGCGCCCTACGCGTCGGCGTCGGCGCTGCTGCTGGACGGCTTCAAGGGCGGCCTGTACGGCGGCACCGGCCGCACCGCGGATTGGGACTTGGCGCGCCGCGCGCGCCGATACGGGCGCATAATCCTGGCCGGCGGCATCCGCCCCGGCAATGTGGCCCAGGCCATCGCGCAGGCGCGGCCATACGCTGTGGACGTAGCCAGCGGCGTGGAGGCGCGCCCGGGCAAGAAAGACGCGGGAGCGCTGCGGGAGTTGATGCGGGAAGTCGAAGCCGCCAACCGGAAGGCGGCGGGCCGAATTGAGGACGGCAAGTAGACGAAATGACAGCGGCGACACAAGTCTGGCCCGACGTTCGCGGGCGTTTCGGCCCCTACGGGGGGCGGTACGTTCCGGAGACGCTGGTGGCGCCGCTCGAAGAGCTCGAGCGGGCCTACCTCGCGGCACGCGCGGACGAGAGTTTTGGCCGCGAACTCGATTCGCTGCTGCACAATTTTGCCGGCCGGCCCACGCCGCTGCAATTCGCCGGACGTCTGACCGAACATCTCAGCGGCCCGCGCATCTACCTTAAGCGCGAAGACCTGCTGCACACCGGCGCGCACAAGATCAACAACTGCCTGGGGCAAGCCTTGCTCGCGGTGCGCATGGGCAAGCGCCGCGTCATCGCCGAGACCGGCGCCGGCCAGCACGGCGTGGCCACGGCCACGGTGGCGGCGCGCTTTGGATTGGAATGCGTCGTGTACATGGGCACCGAGGACATGGAGCGGCAGCGGCTCAACGTATTTCGCATGCGCTTGTTGGGCGCGGAAGTGGTGGGCGTGGACTCCGGCAGCCGCACGCTCAAGGACGCCATCAACGAAGCCATGCGCGACTGGGTGACCAACGTGCGCACGACGCACTACCTGCTGGGCTCGGTGCTGGGCGCGCATCCTTATCCGCAGATGGTGCGCGATTTTCATAAGGTGATCGGCCTCGAGGCGCGCGCGCAGATTCTCGCGGCGGAAGGCCGCCTGCCGGATCTGCTGGTGGCCTGCGTGGGCGGCGGCTCGAATGCCATCGGCCTCTTCCACGAATTTTTGCCCGACCCGGGCGTGAAGATGCTCGGCGTGGAGGCTGGCGGGCGTGGCAGCGGGCTGGGCGAGCACGCCGCGCGGCTGGCCGCGGCGCAGGGATTTTCCGGCGCGCGCCCGGGAGTACTGCAAGGCACCTACACCTACGTGTTGCAGACCGGCGACGGGCAGATTTCCACTACGCATTCGGTTTCGGCCGGTCTCGACTATCCCGCCGTCGGACCCGAGCACGCCTGGCTCTCCGATCAGCACCGCGCGGAATACACGGCGGTGAGCGATGAGGCGGCGCTGGACGCGGCGCGAACACTGGCACGCCTGGAAGGAATTATTCCCGCGCTCGAAAGCGCGCATGGGCTGGCCGAACTGATCGCCCGCGCGCCGCGAATGCGGCGTGACGCCGTGGTCATACTGAACGTCTCCGGCCGCGGCGACAAGGACATGGAAATTCTCTCGCGCCACATCTGACCCCGATGACGACGAATCCGACGGCCATTCCGGCGGCTCCAACAACCACGCGCATCGCGCGCCGCTTCGCCGAATTGCGCGAGCGGGGCCAGATGGGTTTAGTGGCCTTTCTTACGGCTGGTGACCCATCCTTGCCGGCCACCGAATCGTTGGTGCTGGCGCTGGCCGAAGCCGGCGCGGACGTCGTCGAGCTGGGCGTGCCCTTCAGCGATCCGCTCGCCGACGGCCCGGCCATCCAGCGGTCGAGCGAGCGCGCGCTGCGCGCTGGTACCACGCTCGCGGGCGTTCTGGACCTTGTGGCCGCGATTCGCCGCAAAAGCGATGTGGCGTTGGTACTTTTCAGCTACTACAATCCCGTCTTGCAGATGGGTCTCGAGCAATTCGCCGAGCGCGCCTCGGCGGCCGGCGCCGACGGCGTGCTGATCACCGACCTGACTCCCGAAGAGGCCGGCGACTATCGCCGCATCGTCGCGGCGCGCGGGCTGGACACGATTTTCCTTGCCGCGCCGACTTCGCCCGACGAGCGCCTCTCGAAAATCGCGGCTTGCACCAGCGGATTTCTCTATCTCATCTCGCGCACCGGGGTGACCGGCGCGAAAGACACGCTGCCCGAGGATTTGCCCGCGTTGGTGCGCCGGGTGCGCCGCGTGACCTCGCTGCCCATCGCCGTGGGATTCGGGATTTCGCTGCCCGGCCAGGTTTCCGTCCTCGGGGGCCTCGCCGACGCAGCCGTGGTGGGTTCGGCGCTTGTTGAAGAGATCGAGCGAGCCCCCACGGTCGAGGCCGCTCGGGCCGCAGTGGCCGATCGCGTGCGGGCGCTGAAGCAGGCCGGATTGCATGGAATGAGCCGGCGGGAGCCGGGCCGATGAGCGTCGAAGATTGGCGTCGCAAAATTGACGAGATTGACCGCAAGCTGGTCGAGCTCTTGAACGAGCGAACTCGCTGCGTCGTGGAGATCGGGCGCCTGAAAAAGACCGACGGCACGCCGCTCTACCAGCCCGATCGCGAGCGCGAAGTGCTGGCCGCCGCCGAGCGCGTCAACAGCGGGCCGCTCAGCGAAGCGGCCATCCGGCGGCTGTTTGAGCGCATCCTGGACGAAGCGCGCTCGGTCGAGCGCGCCGTGATGCAGGACGAAGCGGCCAAGAAAGCGCGCGGCAAATAGCGGTGGCGTCCGCAATAGGGAGCAGCGAGGGAACTTCATGGTTGTCCTGATGCAGTCGGGAGCGAGCGAAGACCAGATCCAGCACGTGATTGATCGCCTGGTGTCGCTGGGCTTCGACATCCACCGCTCGACCGGCGCGTCGCACACGGTCATCGGCGCCGTCGGCGTGGGGCCGGACTTCGACCCTCGCGACATCGAAGTGCTTCCCGGTGTGCGCGAAGTCGTTCGCGTCACCCAGCCCTACAAGCTGGCCAACCGCGCCTTCAAGCCGGAAGGCACAATAGTCCGCTTGCCCAACGGCGTGTGCATCGGCGGCGCGGAAATCGTAATCGCGGCGGGCCCCTGCGCGGTCGAGTCCGCCGAACAAGTGGACGCCATCGCCGGCCGCGTGGCGCAACTCGGCGCGCGGCTGCTGCGCGGCGGCGCTTTCAAGCCGCGCACCTCGCCCTATTCTTTTCAGGGCCTGGGCGAGCCGGGATTGCGCCTGCTTCGCGATGCCGCGGACCGCCACGGCCTGCTGGTGGTGAGCGAAGTCATGGACGCTTCGCAGCTTCCGTTGATGCTGCCGCTGGTGGACGTGCTCCAGGTCGGCGCGCGCAACATGCAGAACTATCATCTGCTGCGGGCCTTGGGCCAGGTGCCCAAGCCGGTGCTGCTCAAGCGCGGCCTGTCCGCGACCATCGAGGAGCTGCTGCTCGCCGCCGAATACATCATGGTGGGCGGGAACCACAACGTCATCTTGTGCGAGCGCGGCATACGCACGTTCGAGCCCTACACGCGAAATACCATGGACATCGCCGCCCTTCCCGTCATCAAGAAACTTTCTCATCTCCCAGTTTTCGCCGATCCTTCGCAGGGAACCGGCCGGCGCGACCAGGTCCCTCCCATGGCCCGCGCAGCCTTGGCCGCGGGCGCCGACGGTTTGCTCATCGAAGTGCATAACGACCCCGAACGCGCGCTTTCCGACGGCGCGCAATCGCTCTATTTCGACCAGTTCGAAAAATTGATGTCCGAGCTGCGCATGATCGCGCCCGCCGTGGGCCGCCGGCTGGCGTGATGAATCGGCGTTACAAACTCAGAAATCTTTGTGGGTCGCGGCTTCAGCCGCGACGTGAAGCCAGCAAAAACAAACCGGCTTTAGCCGCTGAAGTGCCTGACCTATGGTTGCCTCACAGCTTCTGATGCCCGCCCCGTTCACCCGCGTCGCGGTGCTGGGCACCGGACTCATCGGCGGCTCCTTCGCTCTGGCCGCCCGCCTGGGCGGGCTGGCCGGCGGCTCGCCCCGAGCTTCCATCGTTGGCTGGGACAAACCCGACGTGCTGCTGCGCGCCCGCGCGCTGGGTGTGGTGGACGAAGCGCAAACCGACCTGCGCGCGGCGCTGGCCGGCGCGGACTTGATCTACATCGCCCTGCCTGTGGGCTTGACCATCGAGCGCCTGCCGGAGATCGCGCGCCTGGCCCCGCCCGCAGCGCTGGTCACCGACGCAGCCAGCACCAAGCGCCTGGTATGCGAGGCCGCCGAGAAATGCTTCACGGGAGGCGCGCTGTTTCTGGGCGGGCATCCCATGGCCGGCCAGGAAAGCTCCGGAATCGAAGCCGCCGATGCGGCTCTTTTTCGCGGCGCGAACTATGCCCTCATCGGAAAGGTGACTGGCGAAGGCGCCCGCACCGCCGCGCCGAAGGACGCGCGCGTGGCGAAATTCCTGGGTCTGCTCGAATCCATCGGCGCGCGGCCGTTGTGGTTGGACGCCGCCACGCACGACCGCGCGGCGGCCATGGTCTCTCACTTGCCGCAACTGCTGGCCGTCGCGCTCGCCGGTGTCGTGCGCCAGCAGACCGATCAGACCGGCCTGCCCCTGACGCTCGCGGGCCGCGGCCTGCGCGACGCCTTGCGCCTGGCCGGCAGCCCCTACGCCGTCTGGCGCGACATTGTTCTCACCAATACCGAAAACATCGAGGCCGGTTTGGACCGGCTGATCCAGCAGGTCGAGTATCTCCGCGCCCACCTGCGCCGCCGCGAACTGGAAGACGAGTTCGCCGCCGCCAACGAGGTCTACAAGATACTCCACGACTTGCAGTAAACTGCTGCCGCCCGAATTGTAGGGCTGTCATTCCGAGTCCGCCGCGGCGGACGAGGAATCTGCTTTCCACGGTCCGAGGTAGAAGCAGATTCCTCGTCGCTTCGCTCCTCGGAATGACACCCTGCGCTTAAGGAGAAATTGCCCGAATGGACAAGCGAGTTGCCGATGCCCAAGCGGTCATGGCCCACGTGCGTGACGGCGCCACCATTCTGATGGGCGGCTTCGGACTGTGCGGCATCCCGGAAAATCTGATCGCCGTGGTGCGCCGCGCGGGCACCAAGAATCTCACTGTTGTCTCGAATAACGCCGGCCTGGCCGATTTCGGCATCGGCCTGCTGCTCGAGACTCGCCAGGTGCGCAAGATGATCGCCAGCTACGTCGGCGAAAATAAATTGTTCGAGCAGCAGGCTTTGCGCGGCGAGCTCGAAGTCGAATTGAATCCGCAAGGCACCCTGGCCGAGAGATTGCGCGCCGGCGGCGCGGGCATTCCGGCGTTCTACACGCCCACCGGATACGGAACGTCGGTCGCCGAAGGCAAGGAGACGCGCGAATTTGGCGGGCGGATGTACGTGCTCGAAAAAGCGCTGCGGGGCGATGTGGCCTTCATCAAGGCCTGGAAAGGCGACCGCTGGGGCAATCTGGTGTTTCGCAAGACGGCCCGGAATTTCAATTCGGTCATGGCCACGGCGGCGGATTACGTGATTGCCGAGGTCGAAAAAATGGTGGAGCTGGGCGAGATTCCGCCCGATGACGTTCACACGCCCGGCATTTTCGTGGACGCCATTTTTCAGGGACAGCGGTACGAGAAACGCATTGAGAAAAGGACGGTGCGCGAGCGCCAGGGCGCGCCGCGCGCCGCAGCGGACTGAATCATGGCCGATAGCGACGCACAAAAACGGGAACGCATCGCCCGCCGCGTGGCGCGGGAGCTGCGCGACGGTTATTACGTCAACCTGGGTATCGGCACGCCCACGCTGGTGGCCAATTACATTCCGTCCGGCATGGACGTGGTCATGCAATCGGAAAACGGCATGCTCGGCGTGGGGCCGTTTCCGTTCGCGGGTGAGGAAGATGCGGACCTGATCAACGCCGGCAAAGAGACCGTCACCGAAATTCCCGGCAGTTGCTACTTTTCGAGCGCCGATTCGTTTGCCATGATTCGCGGCGGCCACGTGGATTTGACCGTGCTCGGCGCGTTGCAAGTGGATGAAAAAGGCAATCTCGCCAACTGGGCCATCCCCGGGAAAATGCTCAAAGGCATGGGCGGCGCGATGGACCTGGTGGCTGGCGCGCGCCGCGTGATCGTGGCCATGGAACACGCCACTCGCGACGGCCAGCCGAAAATTCTTCGCCAGTGCACCCTGCCGCTCACCGGCGTCGAGGTCGTGGACCTGATCGTGACCGATCTGGCGGTGATCGAAATCACGCCCGAAGGCCTGCTCCTGCGCGAAGTCGCCCCCGGCGTAACTCCCGAAGCCGTGCAAAAACTCACCGAGCCGCGCCTGCGCCTCGCGCCAAGCCTGGCCACCATGACCGTCTAACGAGGCCGCACGCAGGTCTGAGTTACTTGAGTTTGACGACTCGGCCAGGATCAACCCGTACGACGGTGTAGGTGATGGATTCCTGGACTTCGGAAAACCAGTGTGGCGTGCCCGCGGGAATGATGACCATGTCACCCTTGGCGATCCGCCGGCTCACACCGCCCTGAATCGAGGCGCCACTGACGCCGGGGCCGTTGATCTGCGTGACCACCTCGGCTGCGTTCTCGCGCCGCTGCGGATTGACCATCGAGCCTCCGGTCACCAGCGTCCCGGAGCCCTCGAGCACCTGGTAGACCTCCGTCACTTTGTCGTGCGAGGCGGCGAATCCCGTGAATCCCTTGGGCCGGTGGACCAGGCCGATGCCGACATGGTGGCCTCCGGCGTCCACCGTGCGAATGGGCATGTCCGTGACCGAGTTGGCGATCTCTTGCCGCAGCGTGGCCTGAATGTCGGCGGCGGACACGTCAGCGGCCGGAATCGGATTCGCACCTGCCTGCGCCAGCGCCAACAAGATGGCAAGAAATCTCAGCATGGTCCTCTCCTTTCAGAATGCCGCATCTTGGTATTCGCACGCGCGACGCTCATTGATTCAGCAATGCGGTCCAGTTGACGATGACGGTGATCGGGTTGGAAGCGTCCTCTGCCAAATCAACGTTGAGGAGAAA